>TARA_B110001454_G_C12723330_1_pt1 | contig 85795 bp, 63 predicted proteins | sample TARA_B110001454 | Tara Oceans TARA_B110001454 (sample SAMEA4397004) | marine metagenome | biome: Polar Biome; feature: [MES] marine water layer (ENVO:01000295) within the mesopelagic zone...; material: water (ENVO:00002006), including particulate matter (ENVO:01000060) such as...... | reverse complement strand
TTCCAATAGAATTTGGCTTCTTAGCCGCAAGCTAAGGAGCCAGTTCTTATTTAGCAATGTTATAAAGCATAGATTTTGCTAACTCGTAAATTTCTGGTAATTTGCTATCGAATTCAATCCCGAACCCACGGGAGGCTTTGTTGCTTTGGCCTTTATTTTCCCAAATGATTTTTGAATCAACCGTAAAATTTTTGCCTTGAAGCTTAAACTTTACCGATACTTCCTGAGCATGCATTGCCGTGATGTTTTGATTCAGTGGTATTTTTATAAAACAGCCATCGCTGGAAATATCAGTGATTTTTGTAAATACGTCTTTACCTTCGATATTTAAAACTGCAAATAAATCCACCGGGACTCGGTATTTTCGAATGATATAATCGATCTTCTCGGGAGCCACTAGTTTTTCTAAACGATCGCGATCAAACAGGTGATAGTAGATCTCGTTGAAAAACAGAAAGTCAGTTTTCTTTAGCTTGCTAAGGAAATCCGTCTTTTGTCTGTAAAAGTGCTGAATTATATCAAAGTTTAAAGTCGGAAACATCACTTGGCCTTGGTTCCTGACAGGGAACTTAAAGCGTTCGTCACGCTTAGCAATAAACGCCTGGATATTTAAATTTGTATTTAAGTTTAAATTCAAGAAATTGCGGCGCTCTAGATTTATCTTAGATAAATCTAGGCCCATGAATACCGAAAATGCTGTTGTTGAATGGGGGTACTTTAAAATACCACCACGTCGTTCAAACGGCCAGAGGGATTCATAGAACACTTGGTTTTCTATATCGATATTTAAGATCAAGCGATTGGCAACCAGGAACTGCTTTGAAAAAATCAAAACGTATTTCATGAGCAGCAAAAAAATACTTTGGTCTTTGTTTCGAAAAGATTCATGTACGGCAATGGCTGATATTTCAGCCAGTTTACATTCTGACTTGCGATAATAGTCGTTGATTTTGGAATAATATTTGTCTGATGGCAGGCCCAAATAAGAATCTCTATATAAATAGACCGAGCCTATCACTTTGTCATTGAGCGTGGCCACTATGAGGTTCGATTCCGGAAGCAATGAGAATGAACTAAAGAAGTATCCAGATGGATCCGGAGTCATATATTTTTTAGACGTATAGCAATCGTGTAGCAATTTAAGACCGGCATCAAATTCTTCTTTTGATGTGGCCATTTTGATTTTTATGTTTTTGTTATTGATAGATGACGCTGGCGAAAAATTTTTTTTGAGAAAAAACGAATACAGATCTTTTGGTATCATCTTTTTGATACTCATTGGCCCACTCCCAAAGGTGTCGCGTTATGGACGGTTCTACAATTACGGTAACATGTAGGCGCGCCGTTTTTTGAGAATTTTATTTTGTAGAACTTTTGGTGAACAATGCTACGGTTCGGTGAAAGATAAAGCTACATTTTATGAAAAGTTTTTTTCTAGCTGTCTCACTTTGAGATCGGCTGTCAGTGTGCTTTTCCCCAAATCACGAATATGCGATTTAACATCTGGGCACGGAAATAGGATTACTAATACCTAAGAACCGTCTGAGTTGAACTGAATGTAGTCATGGGCTTAAAACCCGACGACTTTAGGTTCAAATCAAACATAAATGGGATTGGTGGCTATGCGCTCAACAAGATTCGAATTCAACTGTAAAAAAAGTTTACACTTTGTATTTGGGCTCTTCGTCCTCTTATTTCTGGCAAATTGCAATTACAAATCGCCAGCGACAGAAACCCCGGTCCCAACAGACGACGGCATCGAAAAGTCGTTCTTCGTTGAAACTAAAGTTGATCCTAAAACAGGTAAATCAGTAGAAGTACCAAAAACATTTTTGTGCGGTTGGGTTTCTGAAATGGAGACCGGTAGCTGGTCGGAAGCGCTTTATACTAATAATGCGATTGTACCAGAACATTGTAATTTGGTTTTTGAAATAAATGAAAACGACTTAGTCGGTAAGCAGATTAACCCGTCATTCCCGGATGATCCAAAACGATGGGAAATTGCAATGACAATTCCAATTAAATCTCACTACTATTGGGAACTTGAAAAAGATAGTCAGGGCCGTGATACAAATAAGATAATTAAAAATAGCGGACGTAGTCACTGGTCTGCAAGAACCCATATGGATCTAGATTTTTCAAAATTATCATTCAATAATTTGTGGAGTGAATCGAAACCATTGTTTTTCGATTCTGGCAACATAAGCGTTGAGTCGATAGATTGGGATAAATCAAAAAACTTTTTTACCTTTATATTAAATCGTCGATTCGCTGGATCTAATGTCAACAAACTTCGCTTTAGCTTCAAATCATTCGAACATGACAGCACATTCACGAAAACTCCATTTAATGATAAGAACTACAAAAAGATGAACGTGCTACATATCGTGGGTGAAAAAGCTCAAGGTTTGTATCAAATTCTTCATGCGGCTCACTGGGATTTGCGTAAACAACACGAAATTCGTTTATGGAATGTGCCAGATAAATGGAAACCATTAGTTAAAGAAGTTATCCAAGACTGGAATGATACGTTTAAAAAGATCGGTGCTACGGAAAAAGATACATTCGTAGTCAGCGACGAACCTTCTAAATACTCTTTAGATTTAAGATACTCTACGATTGCTTGGGTTGATGACGAAAAGATCTCGTCATACTCACCGCTAGGTATCGGTATGGCCTTGGCTGACGTTAAAAACGGCGAGATCAAATCGGGTATGGTTACTATCTATGCTGGCGGTATCGAAAAATACGTGAAAGCATTTTCGATCAATAACTTATCTTCGGTTGGTGCAAAACAAAGCCGTGCCGAAGCATTTAACTTTTTAGATAATATTCCATTAACATTAAGCGAACCAACAAACTTAGCTAATACGTACTATGCGCCGGACACCAATTTCCAAGTGAATATCAATTTGTCTGAAACAGGTAAAAAAGGAATGCAAGCCGCTACGATGCAATCAAATCCTTCAATGAAGGAACATATCGCGGCGAATTTACCAAAAATCTTAAGAAATCAATTCGAACGCTCACGCGGGCAAGTGGATGCTCAATTCTATAAATCTTTAGTTAGCAATTCTGTTTTCAAAAAACAATTAGCCTTAGCTAAAGCGGAAGAAGAAGACCGTGTAGATCTTAAGAAATCAAAAAACAGAAATAAATGGGCAGCGCATCCATACCAATGCACAGAAAGAACTTTCGAAGACATTGGTGCCGGCTGGATGGCCGCAAAAAATCAATTGCCAGCAACAGCAGATCGCGATGAAAAAGTGCTACGGTCCGTCATCAAAGAATTACTATCGCATGAATTCGGACATTTTTTAGGATTAGGTCACCAATTTAAAGAAAACATCTTACCGGCAAAAGGCTCAGTACCAGATGCGATCTACAACAAGTTGACCGAAAAAGCTCTTAAGAAAAACATGACTCATTATACTTCGGTGATGGGTTACCGCAGCCCAGTGACTGAGATTCTTGAGCCAGATAATGTCTTGCCTGGCCCACAAGATGAATTAGTCCTACGATATTTATACAAACAAGAATATCCAACGTACACGACGGGGGCAGCCGACTTTACGTACACTAAAGTTCCAGAGAACGGTATTGTACCTGATAAAGCCTCTTATTTCCCGCAATGCAATGATATCGAAGCATCGATTTCAATGGATCCATTCTGTAATCGTTTCGATCGAGGTTACAACGCGACAACAATCGCGAAGAACTATTTCGATGATATCTACAACACGCAAATTCAATCGTTGTTCTCGTTCTCTGATAACAAGAGCTTGGATGCTGAAACGTATGAATACTATTTATGGCGCCGATCATTTAAGGTCATGGGGCGTTTAAGACTATTTTATGATTATATGCGTTTGTATTACAAAGCCGATTTCGACGAAATCCGTCGTAAAGAAGAAAACCTGTATGACTTCTCAGAAGCCTGCGGACAAGCAGACGTCACAAATCCAGATTTAAGAAAATTATTTGCAGACAAGCCTCAATTGAAAGAGCTTTGCCAAGCAAATAAATTGATCTTGAAGGAAATGAAAGAACTCGTAGCTAAAAACGTAACTGACTTCACTAAAAAAGATTTCAGTAACCGGTTCACGCCAGGCGGTATGTCGGGTGGTGACGTTAGCCGCGACTGGAGTCAGTTCTCTGGTACATGGACAGAAATGACGGGTGTGCCGTTTAAAATCAGCGCACTATTCACATTAACTACCGGCGTTCCTTATGCATCTGATTTTGGTATGATGAATGTTCCGTTGTTTGATGATCCCAACTACAAATTTAGCTATGCTTCGCTATATCCTAAAGAATTCGTTGAAATTATGACCGCGAATATGAAAGGGAACTTACACTTCGGTGCGCTTGATAATAGCGATCGCACTAAAATGGGTGTTTCTATCTCGTCGATGGGTTGGTTCCAGTACTTGTTCCAGCAATCACACAATGACTTTAACTTGTTACCAGAAAAATACGCGGACCGTTTGAAGCGTTTGAACGAATTAAAACTGTCAGCCGTTGCCGTTATAATGAAAGGTAAAGCGAAAGAGAACTCGCAAAACGATATGGAACGCTTTGAAACGACAATCCTAGATTTCGACACTAAAAAAGAATTCCCAGCATCGGGATACTTCTTACCAGGTGGAAAAATCATTGCTTCAGCGCCAGGAATGTTCATTTACCCAATCACTCCTTTCTTCCCGTACTCGAACACGGAAGGCTATGCGATTGCGTACAAACTAGATTTTATCCCTGATCAAACTGATCCATTAGATTCATTCGGTCCAAAAACAGAATTGAAGACTTTAAACGATAGATTGCTCAATTCGTGCTTAACGGGAATGAACGGCGTGAATAACGGTCTACGTTACTTCTTTAATCCATCGGTCCCTGAATTTAAAGGTATCAAGATGCCAGATGGTATCGCGTTCTCGAATGATAAACGTTTAGAATTTATCCGCAGTATCGAAGACGCCTATAAAGCGTATTACAATTACGCCGGCTTCTCGGAAAAACCAAAAGAGGAGACCTGTGAAGAGACGCTCAGAGGTATCGCGCTGATCATCAGCTCGGCAGCAATCATGAACGGTTACTGGTTACCTGAAGCCAGCGTGTTTATACAGAAGTAGGATGATGATATGAAAAATATAACTACACACATCACACTAGTATTAGCAACGACTCTGGGCTTAAGCGCTTGTAACTTTAGAAAAGTGGAAAAGCAGTCTCACGAGGGTGCAAAGCAAACTGAATTCGTTACGGAAACGCGTGACGATTTAGTTGATATTCAAAGTGATCCTAATTGGTTGAAAAATATCTATGACGATATGACTAAGAAGAATTACTCGGCGGTCATTCGTCAAGCCTCTTCGATTTTAAGTGACGAGAAGAAATTTGAGGAATTAGATAGCAAAAAAGTAAACGATGGTATCGCATTGCTTGGTTACTATAACTACTCTTTGCTTGAAAACTTTAAAGCCAGCAAAACAGACGCGGGTGCAGACGCTTACTTGAAATGGGCACTTAAAGGTTGCGAGAAAGACTTGCGTGGTTGTGAATCGTTAAACTTTTTGAAGCGCGATCAGCGAAGTGTGAGCGTTATTACTGAAATTTTAAAACTGAAAGAAAAGACTCTTAAAATTGACGAATATTACAAAATCATTCAGCTAGGTTTCGAAGTTAATAACCGTCTAAGAACAGTAGAACTTGAGATGATGTATATCCTTAGAGGAAAAGAGTATTTCGAATACTTAAACAGTCTCGGCAAGGTCGAGGCGGAAAATAAAGAACGCCACGCCAAATTGTTCCAAATTATCTTAAGCCAAAACGTGATCGATAAGAAGGATGCAAAGATCTCTGAATGGTTAAAGAAACTAGAGCCATGGAGATATTCGGCATTTGATAAGAGCTATACTCAGCTTGGATCAGTTAAAGTATTTGAAGTGGCGGCTAAGGGTTTTATCTATGAAGATAAAAAGTTATCTCCAGGTTTAAAACAAGTTATCAATGATTTAAAAAGCACCAAAGATTCCTTAGGAATGTCTTTCCATGATTCCGTGCTAGAAATCCAGGAAGATATAGCTAAAGGAAACGATGAAGCTAAATTTAAAGCGCTTTCTGAAGATGAGAAGAAGAAAGTAAGAGTGGCTGCTGTTAAAACTAACGTGCTGAAAAATTTTAAAATCAACATTGAAGATTTAACATCAGATTCATTCTATAATGAGTATTTTTATGTTGTTGATCGTTTGTATCGTGGCCATTTAGGTCTAGAAGAGGCAAATTTATTTTGGGAAGGTACGGAGAAACGTCAAGATTATCTAGACCGTACAATTCGTTTATATTTTAAATTCGAATTCTTAAAAATGTTGTTCAATACGAATATTTACATGGGAAATATCTTTAAACAAAAGGATATCCCTAATGAAAAGCTATTCGATCAAGTGGTTAATCGCAGTCAGACCATCAATGACGAATGGTCGATGTTCTTAAGCCGTGTTGAAACAATGGCTATTTTTGCTAAGCAGAAATCTAACGGCAGAAAATCAATCATGGATGATACAGAAGGGGTACTACGCAGTATCAGTCGTAACGTTAAATATCTATCGATCTACCCCAATATGATGGTTATCAATGATATCATGATCGATCAGGAAGCTGAAATTAAAGTTAAATCATTCTGGGGAATGGACTTTAAAGTAACGCCAAAAGAAGTGATGAAAGATATGATCAACGGCAAGATCGACGAACCGTGGTTCATCTTTGGCGGCGATTCAGCTCCGATCAATAAAACAGAAACGATTTTTTCATACTACTTCGGTTTAGAATCGGGAGTGTTTGATACATTCTCGATCGTAACGGAAGATGCTGGTATTAAACGTTCATCTAAAATCAAATTCTTCCAAAATGCGGTGAAACGTACGCTTTCGGAAGAAACGTCGAAGCTAAAAAAGATGATCGAGACGATGGAAAATATGAATTCTAATAACGACGTAGAATTCCAAAACATCATGGCGACCTGCGATCTAGTGAAAAAAGGCGATTTAGATTTTGAATTGAAATTTGCTGCGGAAGACCTGCAAAAGTACCTTTTGTTCGGTAACTTAACGAACGCAACTCTAAATAAGCTCTACAGTTTATACATTTCTGGACCAATCAGTGAATACCGTGGCGTCCGTGACGATTATGAATCACTAAATTTACAAATTAGCTCGATGATGGAGATTTTGGCTCAGAAATTAAATAGCGAATCAGACAAACAAATTATCGAAGAACTTAGAAAAGAAATCGCCTCCTATGAAGATTTAAAGGTCAAATTCTTTAATGTGGCGGTTGATCAGCATAAGAAAGCTTCGGATTGCTTAAACAAATTGGTACTGATGGAGCGCGATCGCACATTGGCCGTATATGAATTAGAAGCTGAACATTTTGGAAAAGTTTTTGATGAAGCAGATAAACTTCGCAAAATCACAGATGCTAAGTCCAAAAAAGACGCTCAAGATGCTTTAAAAACTGCGATGAAAATGGGTGTCAATGATTCTGTTACCGATAATCAGTACACATTCTCTCATTGGAGTTTGATTTCGCGAGTAATGGGATACAGCCAAACTTTGAAACCGTCAGTTACATTTGATTTGCCAGATCAACAAGGTATCGATGGTTATAATCTGAAAGCCATGGTGGTTCCGTTTAGAGATATCGGTACTAAGAAACAATTTACGCGTGATGAGTTTATTTCTTATGGACTCAGAACTATACAGGCTACCTCGAAAAGTAGTTTCCAGTGGATAACTTCGATGATTGAAACCCAACCATTGATTCTAAAAATGGAAAGCGTAATGAGCTTGTATAATTTAAGTTTCGATATTGAGGGTGGCAAAGCCAAAGGAAAAATTACGGCTAACGATATTTTGGCAGAAGCTAAGAATATTCTTTCGTTAATCGGTATTTCTGAACGCGAAGCCAAGGTTTTACAGCTGATGAAAATGAAATCACGTGAAACAAAAGATAAATTGGTAGGCATTCTGTTTGATAGTCCAGACAGCGAATTCAAAGGTATTTTGGATAGTTCTTTTGAAAAATGGATTCAAGTAGAAAACGATATGAACGAAGCCGCTGATTTCCATAAAGCGATGGCGAACTTGGAGAAATTTGTTTTCCCAGTTCCCGCCGAAGTGAGTGGTATATTAGAAAGCAAATATAGAAACAAAGTGAAAGCGATGGATAGTCGTCTAAATGATATCTTGGGCTCTTTGATGGGCATCGAGAAGTCGACTAAAGCTAGTGATTTTGTGATTCGTTATGAACTAAATGATGGCCAGCGTGGGATGTATTCTCCGGATATGATTCAAGACGGTAACTACCGCTTGATTTCTGCAGAAGTATTAAAAAATGCTCAGCGCAAGATTAACAACTTCCATAACGTAAGAACTGGTGAATGCTTTAAAGAGCAAACGACGGCTAAAAACTGTTTTTCAAAGCAAGGTAAAAGATAGTGATGATAAGCGGACACTACGGCTATTTTCAAAAATTGAATCGCTGCCTGACTGGTATTTGGTTGGTGGTGGCTCTTTTATTAGGATCGTCCGCTGGCTATTCCCAATCGGTGCTTCAGAAGGCGCGTCCTAAGCGGCAGTATATTGAAAATGATAGCTATTTTAAAACGTCACGTATGAATTCGTTATCGTCAAAAATCACAAAGGAAGAAACTCCGTTTGGTTTAAGTTTCTATGCCTCCTCCGGTACTGATTTTTCAAAGGAACAAACAAATAGAACTTATAACCAAACGCTTTCTTTGAGCGGTGCCTATAAATTAACTAAAACTCAAAGCCTTGGACTGCAAATGGGTGTTAGTTATTATGCGGTTGATAATAATATCCCTAAAGAAGAAGGTAACCCGGTTTGGGACGATTTATCACTCAGCTGGTCCCACGATTTAGGTGAGATTAACAATGTGAAGTTAAGCCAAAACGTTTCGACATTTGCGCCAACCAGCTACGACTCTCAATTCGAAGGAATCAAAACAGGCTTAAGTTATAGTTTGGGTGCGTCTCATAAGTTCTATTTTATTCAGTTTAACCATGGCTTGTCGGCGGCCTATACTCAGCACACCTACGACTATTCTCCAACAACGAATAAAAAGAACTCGGCGTGGTCGAATGCGTATACATTTAGCGTGGGTGTTCCGTATAAAATCAGTAAAGATGCATCTATTGGCATCAGTCAAAATGTCGCTAATCGGTCAGCATTTGATGGTAACTACACTCTGGTTACGTCGACGTTGATTTATGGCGGTTACAAAATCGGCAAAGCTAAAGTGAGTTTGAATTATTTGGTTGGCAGTTACGACGAAAATAAAACAATGCGTTTCTTTTACGTAAACGAATGGGAACAGAAAGTCACTCTAGGAGTTTCATATGAAATCTAGAATGATGGCTTGTTTGTTAGCGATGGTATTTTTGCTAGTTAACTGTACCGGTGAAAAAGCCCCCATTAAAAAGCATGAAGGGGAACGCACGCAAGTTTTATCGGGCGATTTCGGTCCTGCTGATGAAGGCAAAAATATCGTTGCGGAAATCAATGGCGTACAGGACGAAGCTGAACGCATTCAAAGATCAGAACAGTACATGATGTCTGATTTTATGAAAGCTGAATTACGAGTTAAATATTCTAATGAAACCCAGCAAATGATTTCATTTTTAGTCAGGAAGTGGACTGAGAGAGGTAAAATTGGCCTTTTCAATAAACTAGTTGATTTTATTTTCTCGGACGCTGATATCGATAGCCGAGTGATTGATGGTCTACATATACCTGAAACTAAAAAGCTAATTTACAAATCTGCTGAAGAATCTAAAGACCCTATTTTTAGGTTTAAGTTAGTTTTGTTAATGAACAAGATACAAGAGGTGGGAACGACAGACGAGGACCTGTTGTTTATGCAAAATCAAATTAGCTCCATCAAGAATGAAACGAATTTTAGTTTTATTAAAGATGGCAATCTGTGGGTAAAAACAAATCGAGATCTGATCGAGCATTTATTAACAACCTCTTTAAATTCAAAAATAAAAATTGATGAAAAGGAATTTTCAGGTGCGACTATTACGCGTTCCCAACGCGAAAAGCTACTTACCTCATTAACTAGTTTGAAGAAGGACATCACTCAGGTTCTTTCGCCGAATGCAGCTAAAGAATTATCTGATTACAAAAAGAACATTCAAAGAATGAAAACGGATATCCCAGTTTTCACTTCTAAAATTGGTTTACAAGAAATTACCAATGAAAATGAGCTAGGTTTAGTGGTTTCGATGTTGATTTCCGACATCGATGCGAACAATACAGAAAACATGATTAAAAGTGGATTGATTAATCCGTCTACTTTCAAAGTCGCGTTGGGACATTGGGTAAATTACGAAGTGGCACAAATCATATTGAAATACAAAGAAGAATTCGCTCAGTTTCAGAAAAAACGTGTGAACTATCAATCGGCCGACTACTTCCCAGAACTACGCAAGTCATTAGCTATGTCCCAAACATTAAGCCGCGAACGTATTGAAAAAGTACGTATTTTCTTGCCGGCGACCAAGTCTTTAAAGGCCGATGGCCTACATAAGAAAATTGTGGATATGGACATATTCTTGAAACGCTTTCTAACTTCGAATTCAGTTCTAGTGTTGTTGAAAATGTTTGCTGAAAATAATATCGATATAAAAGAAGAAGTTAAATTAAACGATCAAATTATTAAAAAAGATTCATCGGCGAATATTAAGGTTAGTAATATTATTCCGAACGTGTTGATGATTTCAGAAGGATTCTATCTTGGCGAATTAGCGGACCAGTTTGAATTTAGTCAAAATGATCGAATGCTTCAAAAATTCGAAGTTCTAGATGGTCTTGCCGATGGCATTAAGCTGGGCTTGTTCAAAGAACTTGGTTACGACGAGCAAGATTTGCTTAAAAATTTGTTCATGTGGCTAGCTCAAAGCCGTTTGGTTCAAATCGCGGTCGTGAAGCCGGGCCAGGGTCAGGAAGCAAAAGTGTTCAAATTGCACGAAGGTATTAAAGTTAAACTACGCTCGGCTCAATTGGCAAAGTTTCAAAGCCAATGTGAAGCTTGGAAAGCCAATCAAGATGTTGAGCGTGAATTTGATTTAGAAGATTTGCAAAAATCACTCCTTGTCGGAAAACTATCCGATAATATTGAATCTAATGCGTCGTCGTCAGAACATGGCGGTGGTTCGGATGTCATGGGACTGTTCCCTTATAATAGTGAAATTACAAAGGCGTTGGAGTTTATTAGAGCCGATATTAGTTACGTGGTTCTATATATGGAAACTTTGTCTGATTCACTCGCGGACGCGGGATTGGAAAATTCAAAAATTGCTAAAGAATTGGAAAACTTTAAAGGATTTTACACTCAGTTTTTGACCGACTACCTTGGAATGGCAAAAACGTTCGACGAATGTTATTATCTGAAAAGAAAGAAAGAACAGGAATTAGTAAACAAGGTTCTTGCGTACGAGAAAAAGTATTGGGAATTCGTTTTGTCTAAAGTTAATGCCCAATCTAAAACGTTAGTTTCTAGTATTGCGCCATTAAGTTATGCTTTACCGACCAACATTTCGTCGCGTAGTTATTTCAATGCGGGTCAGTTGTCTGTTATACATTTAGATTTCTATTTTAGAGTTAAGCAATATGTTGAATACGGCCTAAATTTAGGATCTGTTCAGTTGCCACCTATTGACCCGGCTTTGAAAATTAACTTCAGTGCGGGAATGGCGACACAAACGTTTTATCGTAAAGCAGAAATCAGATCGGTTGCATTTTCAAGTTCGGAAACTTTAGATAGTAAGGTTCAAAAGATCGTTACTGTTCATGAATTTGCGCCTGTCAAAGGCGGCTCTCAGGCAGATTTTGTTAATTGGTTTGGAAAAGGAAAACTGTCGGCATCAAAACTTTCAGAGCAATTCAATATTGCTTATAGTTTGTATCGTTTCGGTCCAACCTTGAATAATTCTTTCGATATTCGGTCACCGTTTGATTTGGAACATATTACGAAAATTTACTATCATGGCATTTTCTTGTTACATATCACTGATGATACAAAAACAACACTTGATCTGATTGGTGTTAAAGATTTGTTTGACCGCGAAGACTTCCAGCGATTTAAATTTATTTTGAAAGAACTTGATATCGCGTACCCATTCTTCGACAATCTTTTGACTGAAATGAGTCGTTCATTTATTGGTTACTACGGTCTTGATTCGAATTTTATTGGCGATAGGTTTGCCACTCGTCGTCCGATACAGTTACTAAGTTCAGATTTTATTATGAAGTCTTTGTACCGTTATTATGATGAAAGCTATGTTTCGGTATATAGAGATAAGAAAATGAAATTCGATCGCTATTCGAAACGTTTGACGGATGAAATGGATGTTTTGAAAAAAATCGGTGATTATATCGACTACGTAGAAAAGACGTCCCAAGAAAAAGAATACACAATACGCATTCGCACAACGCAAGAGCTGAAAGTGCCGTTGTACTCTCAGTCAGCTAAAGATAATTTAGGTGCGATTGTAAAAGAGATGAAAGATAAGATGGACGTTATCAATTCGATCAAACAAGCGGGCGCTAAGTAAACCGCGCCGCTAATTTATCCGCAATTTTTTTGAATTCTAAAGCTTCTGCGCCGTCAGGATAACTTTCAATAACAGGAATTCCAGCTTCTGAGGCCAGTCCTACATGGGAATTAAAAGGCACTTCGCCTAATTTAGGAACTTTGATGGATTCAAAGTAAGAATCAATTTCCCCTTTAGGGAATAATTGCATACGTTCGCCGTTCACTGGGTTAATCATATAGGCCATGTTTTCCACTGCACCTAACAAAGGAACTTGCAGACGCTGAAACATATCAACGGCTTTCTTAACATCGATCAACGAGATATTTTGCGGAGTCGATACGATCACGGCCCCTGCTAAAGGAACCTTTTGAGCTAAACTTAATTGCACATCTCCTGTACCCGGAGGTAGATCGACTATCAAAAAGTCTAGCTCACCCCATTGAACATCACGCAGGAACTGATCCATAGCTTTGAATAGCATGGGGCCACGCCATACAACCGCTGCACCTTCGTCAATTAGAAAACCAATGCTCATGATTTTTAAACCATAGCGTTCTATTGGGATTAACTTTTGTTCTGGAGTGATGGCGGGTTTCTGTTTGAGACAGCCTAACATGCGAGGCAGGCTCGGACCGTAAATGTCGGCATCTAAGATTCCCACTTTGAAACGTTTCGCCAAGGCCAACGCTAAATGCGTGCTAACGGTGGACTTGCCTACGCCGCCTTTGCCCGAACTGACGGCGATTATGTGCTTTACGCCCGGTATTTTGGCCTGTTGATCAAATGGATTTGGAGCTGCCATAAACGTCCTTTACTAAAGTAAAAAGATTTAGTTTTACTTTTTAAATTTGAAACATTGCCCTATAATTGAGATAATAGAGGCAGAGACAGAGATGAATAGTCAAATTATCGTCATTGTTCAAGTGCTAATTGCAGGCACCTTTATACTGTGGATTTTATCGCGACGTGGGAGCAGTCCCAAGCCGACGGTATTAAATATGAGAGCAGATATGAAAACACAAAAGCCGACGGTTCTGGGCGTAAAAGCCGAAGTGCAAGCCAAAGTACTGAATGTTATTTTTATGTGGAACGGACACGGCTGGGATGCCTACGAGGTTTTTGGATTACCTGCGGGGTCTTCGATCAGTGACGTTCGTCGTCGCTTTCAGGATTTAACCTCGCAGACAGATGATGACGGTCAGAAGCAGTTCTTGTCTGCAGCGCTTGACGCTATCGAAAATAAAGCGGCTGGTTAATCAGCATCGGCTTTATCATCAACAACTTGTTCTTTTTCTGGAGCCTTTTTCTTTTTAGGTTCTGATCTGAAATGATCGGTGAAGTGTTCTTTGTGATCAAACTTTAAAGCCCCTCGATGGCACATATAGCAGGAAGCCTCGGGTTCACCGTTTTTACCACTAAAACCCTGCTGTTTTAACATTTCCGTCATTTTCATATGGGCCAATGAAACTTTGAAATTAGGTTTTTCATTTGATTTAAAATTCTTTGAGCTATGGCATTCCGTGCAGGTGACCCCTAGTTGTCTAGAAATTTTGATCATGTCTTGGCGGATATCTTCCTCTGATTTTTTCAGATTTTCCGCAGTTTGGGCTGAGCCAATGGAGGCTAGAAGGATTAAAAATAGAATGGATTGCATATAAGTTACCCCGCCACTGCTTGCTATTTTATAGTTTCGAAAAGGTTAACGTAAGCCCCTTTTGGAGCCATGTCTAAAAACTAGACAATTAGGTGGACTCATTTGGAAATATTTTCATTTTAAGGTCGGTATTAAAATCGCATCCTAGTGCAGCGGTTATAGGAGATTTTATGAGACGAGTTTTATTATACGGAACTAGCTTGATCATTAGTTATTCCTCTTTGGTGCAAGCTAACTCAGAATGCCTTTCTGTCTATAGGGGTAACTACGAGACAGAGCTAAAAGGGAGCTGGGGTAGGGATGAGTCGGGACGAATTAAATTAGAATGGAATAAAAAGAATCTGCCACTCACTCGCGAACTACGTCGTCTAAAACAACTAGAAACTGAGCTTTTCTTTCCCATGTTTGTTCGTGCGTTTGAAATTGAATTCGGACTAACGATGGAGGCCGGGCATAAAGAAATTTACAGGAAAATTTTATTCGAACCTGAAGCTTTAACGTCCTCTGAAAAAGATCTTTTGAGTGATGGTTTGCTAGGCGAGGGTCCTTTACGTAATCCAGACGGCAGCCCGGTACAAAGCTTTTTAAACTGGAATCACTTGATAAACAAAAATCATGAACATCAGGCCGAAAAAGCGTTAAGAGAGTTACGAAACGATCCTAATTTGCAGCTGACTCAGCTGCAAATTACTGCTTTGCGAGTGGCTCGTTTGATTGAGCGTGATTACGATTTATTCGCGGGTACCGAATATGAACAGTATGCTCAAAAAAATTTAGATGCTCGCCGAAAGAGATTTTTGGATCTTTTTGAATTCGGCGGCGGCGGAGTTGGTCAGCGAAGAGATCAGCAAGTAAAATCTGGTGAAGGGTCCGGAAATATTCCAAAAAAGCTGACCGAAAAAGAATATAATGCGCTTGTGGATGCTTTAGTGTTGAAAGACGACCCTTTTGCTGAAGGCCGATTCGATATTGAACAGAGCTATGATCCAAAATTTATTACAAACGAGATGATCCAAGCGGCTAATGAAAGAAAAATTCTTTCATCGAGTAAATGGGAAAGTGGATTAGGTAAAGCCGCTCATGAGGAAATCGCAAAAGATCCCATATTGAAGGCAGCACAAGAGAAGTTAAATAGATTAATGAAAAGTGATTCTGATTTTTCAGACTCAATTGAATGGACTCGTCGTCTCGCCGATCGAGTTTTAGCAAAAGAAAAGAACTTCGAGACCTTCGCCGAATTTAAGGATTGGTTAAATTCCGAGACCGGCAGACTGTCTACGATTATCGAAACTCTGAAAAAAGATGAAGTGGACGATTATGCCGAGCTTTTCTTGGCAGGAATTAAGAAAAATTCTCAGTTTCTTGGGCATGTGGACAAGCTTAAACACAAAATTGAAGCTAATAAAGACATGAACGAAGGCTTTAGAGGTCGCGCACTTAAATTTTTAGATTCGCCTCTAGCTAAAACAATGTTCTCGCTAGCAAAAGAAGAATTACAACTTCAGGGAGAATTGAAATACTCGAATTTGCTCAAGTTAGCTGAAACGCGTTTAAAGTATCTGGAAACAGTTTCGAGTTTACAGCGAAAAGATCCAGCGATGTTATCGGTTATTTATAGAACTAAAATTGTGATGTACGCAGCCAACGAAGCAGAAGCTACGAAAATATTTAAAATTTTGTCGACTAATTCGGTCACTCGGCTGACTAGCTTGGCTGTCTACGACATTAAATCACAATTCGGTTTTTGTTTCGGGCGAGCTTTCATTTTCGAGCTAATCGCAAGAAAGTTCGGCATTCATCCGTCTTCAACTCGAAAAATTTACGTCTACGGCAAAATGAGTGGTGGCCTTTTTGGTTGGCAGTGGCACGTAGCTCATATGGTTGCCAAAGAGGGCGGAGGATTTTGGGTTTTAGATCCGTCGCATGGGCGTCCACAAACAGTTGAAGAATGGATGGCTGTATATAAAGAAGCAACGAAGGATGGCAGAATCCGTATGTTTGTGGCACCTGCCAACCGTTTTGGTCGGTCGGGATTTGAAATCCCTGATCAGCAGACACTATTTACTAATTACAACAGTGCTTGGAATAAAGTGACGAGTTCTATCGGTGTTAAACATAGCTATTTCCGAGACGCAGTTAGTAATTTGGCAAATAGTGGTTTTGCTACGGAAAGGAAAACGTTACTTGTCCGCATTTACGATAAAATTATGGATTTAACTCTAGGTTACTAAAACGTACGATTGACCCCTAACAGCGATTCCTTTAAGATGGTTCAAATTTCATCTTAAGGATTCGCTGAATGGAAACTCCTGCAAATAATAATAACGAAAAAAATTCTGAAAAAGTTACTCGTAGATTAAAAGACCTAGCTACCCTGGTGAGCTTAAGCAAGCGCCGGGGTTTTGTGTTTCAAAGTTCTGAAATTTATGGTGGTCTGGGTAGTTGCTGGGACTATGGTCCTTTAGGTTCATTGATGAAATTGAACGTCAAACGAGCCTGGTGGAATGCGATGACTCGTCGAAGTGATATTGTCGGTATCGATGCGGCCATTTTGATGCACCCAACTGTCTGGAAAGCGTCTGGTCACGTTGATGGCTTTAGCGATCCCTTGGTTGACTGTAAAGACTGTAAAACACGTTTCCGCGCCGACAACACCGATTCTTATATTAACGAAAAAAAATGCCCGAATTGTGGATCTAAAAATCTTTCTGAAGAACGGCAGTTCAACTTGATGTTTAAAACTCACATGGGACCATTAGAAGATTCAGCGAGCGTTGTCTACTTGCGTCCCGAAACAGCGCAAGGTCACTTTGTGAATTTTATGAACTGCCAGCAGAGTTCACGCTATAAAATTCCTTTTGGTATCGCTGCGATCGGCAAATCATTCCGTAATGAAATCACACCGGGAAATTTTATTTTCCGCACACGTGAATTCGAACAAATGGAAATGCAATATTTTGTTAAACCGGGGACGGATGAAAAGTTTTTCAACGAGTGGAAGGAACGTCGTCTGCAATTCTATTTAAAATACGGTATTCGCCCAGAAAGCTTGCGATTTAAACCGCATGATAAACTAGCTCACTATGCGCGGGCGGCGGTTGATGTTGAGTTTAACTTCCCTATGGGTTTCTCGGAATTAGAAGGAATTCATAATCGATCCGATTTCGATTTAAGTCAGCACGCGAAATTTTCTGGTAAAAATTTGGAATACTTCAACGAAGCGGAAAAAGAAAAATATGTTCCTTACGTAATTGAAACGGCTGTTGGATGTGATCGCTTGTTTCTGGCATTCATGTGTGATGCGTACAAAGAAGAAGTGACTAAAGATGAAAAAGGCGCGGAAGATGTACGTACGGTACTTGCCTTCCACCCAGACATCGCGCCAATCAAAGTAGCGATTCTGCCGCTATCTAAAAAAGAAGAGTTAACTAAAATCGCGGAACCTTTGCGTGATCAACTAGCTGAAGATTTTGATGTTCAGTACGATGAAGCGCAATCCATCGGTAAACGTTACCGTCGCCAAGATGAGATTGGGACTCCGTTCTGTGTAACGGTGGACTTCGACACGGCTAACGACCAATCCGTTACTGTTCGTCACCGTGATAAAATGACTCAGCAACGTATTCCTATCAAAGAATTGAATGGGTACATCGCTGCTGGACTTAAAAACTTTTACGTTTAATTCCTGTTAGGAAACTTATCGTTTCCTAACCTTGCTAACGCCGGTTCCTAAATAGAACTGGCGTTTAGGTCAGTCCTTGCTTATTTCATGTTTAGCTAAATTTCATTTGGAAATACTTTGGTAAAGAGTAAAAATGAAACATGGCTCGAGTTAAACTTATACTGTGTCTAGTGACTTTTCAAATCGCCGCTTATGCTCGCACTATAGATTGGCAAACCGGATTATCATTAATTCAGCAAAACAATCCAGAATGGTCTGCGGCAACTCAAACATTAGAATCCACACGTGCCCTAGAAGCGGCCGCACGATCGGGATTTCTTCCCGATATTTCTGCCACGGTCAGTAGTTCACAAAGTTACAAAGAAGTCACGGGGCCGGCTTCACAACGATCAGAGGCCGCCAATTTAAACTTGTCGCAAAATTTATTTGCAGGGTTCCTGGATATGGCCAGATACAACGAAGCTAAGCAAAATACGTTGATTGCGGAAATGACTTGGAAACAAATGAAAGCGAAAATCAGTTATGATTATAAATCGGCCTATGCCGGTGTGATCTATGCGCAAGAATATGTTCAGCTAACAAAAAAAATATTGGAACGACGAAAAGAAAATTTAAACATCGTTGAGCTTCGATTTAATAGCGGACGAGAAAACAAAGGCTCTGTATTGTTGTCAGAAGCCTACTACCAACAATCTGTTTATGATAGTATTCAAGCGGGACTGCAGTTAGATGTGGCTCAGAATACCTTGGCGCAGGTTCTAGGGTTATCGTTGACGGATGAGACGTTAACTGTATCAAAAGATATTCCGGTAGAAGACCTGCCAGATAGTGTTGGGATCGATTTCAAAAAACTAGCGACTCTAACGCTGGATTATCAAAAAGCCGTGGCGCAGGCGGAAGCTTCGCAATACAGTCATGATCAAAATAAGGCGGCTTACTATCCGTCATTGAATTTGACGGGCTCCATTGGAAAAGAAGATTCCGCTTTCCCGCCCGAAAATGATCGTTGGGCTATTGGTCTGACCCTGAATATCCCTTTGTATTCTGGTGGTCGTGACTACGCGAACGAATTGTCGGCGCGGTATCGCAAAATCGCGGCTGAAGTGAATCGCACGACCGTGTCTTATCAAGTGTTAGTGAAATTGAAACAAGCCTACACGCAATTCAAATTAGCGATTGAAAAAGTAAAGGTGGATGAAAAATTTAAATCGGCCGCGCAGATGCGTTCTGATATAGCAAAAAAGAAATATAACAACGGTTTAATGTCATTTGATGATTGGGATGTTGTTGAAAATGATTTAATTCAACGTGAAAAAAACACTTTGTCTAGTTCCAGGGATCGAGTGGTCGGAAACGCGAACTGGGAACAAGTTCAAGGATTAGGGTTGTGGCCATGAAAAACAAAAAGTGGATTTATATAATTGCGGGTATCCTGTTGGTTTCGGTTGTGGGTTATTTTATTTATAACAAACGCAGCGTTCGGGTCAGTTATCGTGAACATCAAGTTGCTAAAGGGGATTTGGAAGTTACAATTTTGGCAACTGGCACCGTGCAACCTGAAAACCGATTAGAAATTAAACCTCCCGTTGCTGGCCGAATTGACAAAGTTATCGTCGAAGAGGGCCAAAAGGTTTATAAAGGTCAAACATTAGCATGGATGAGTTCAACTGAACGCGCGGCCATGATCGATTCCGCTCGATCGCAAGGCGCGGATGAACTTAAGCGCTGGGAAGAATTGTATAAACCGACGCCGATCATCGCACCACTAGCGGGCATGATTATAAGTAAGAACGTGGAATCGGGTCAGACGTTTTCAACAAACGATGCCGTGTTGGTCATGTCGAATCGATTGACGGTGAAAGCCCAATTGGACGAAACAGATCTAGCGCAAATTAAAATCGGTCAGACATGCGAAGTGCTGTTAGATTCCTACCCAACTGATACGATCAAAGCCAAAGTTGATCGCATCGCTTACGAAGCGAAAACGGTCAATAACGTCACCACCTATTTAGTGGACGTTCTTCCTGAAAAAGCGCCGGATTTCATGCGTAGTGGAATGACCGCAAATGTCACCTTTCACGTAAACAAAAAAATAGACGTGCTGATCGTGCCGACAGAATTTATCCGCTATGATACGGGTAAACCAACTATTTTGGTAAAACGTGAAAATGCAGAGCCACTGGAAAAAGATATTAAACTGGGCGCTTCAGACGGAAAACAAAGTGAAATAGTAAAAGGTATTGAATTGGGTGAAACGATTCTTTTTAAACTGCAAGGTCCGAAAGGTAATAAAAGTTCGAGTCCCTTCTCGCCATTTGGCAGCGGACGTCCTCGTGGCGGTAGTGGTGGTGGGCCGCCTGCCGGTGGCCGCAGATGATAGAAATCAAGGACGTCAAAAAGAAATATAAAATGGGCGAACAAACTTTAGAGATTCTAAAGGGGGTCAGCCTGACCATCGAAGATGGTGAATACGTTGCGATCATGGGCCCTTCGGGTTCTGGTAAATCAACGTTGATGAATATTTTGGGTTTGTTAGATGTTCCAAGCGAAGGATCATACAAACTGAATGGTGTTGAGATTTCTAAAATGCATGAAGATGAGCTATCAGAAGTTCGTCGTGGTGAAATCGGATTTATTTTTCAGCAATTTAATTTATTACCTCGAATGAATGCAATTGAAAACGTGTCGCTGCCATTGTTGTATTCAAAGCGTTTCTTAGGTAATGATCGGGCTCAACGATTACTATCGTCAGTCGGGTTACAGGATCGTGGTCATCATCGCCCCAGTGAACTTTCCGGTGGGCAGCAGCAACGAGTCGCTATCTCTCGATCATTGATTAATAGTCCTAAGATGATTTTGGCTGACGAGCCAACTGGAAATTTAGATTCTCAGAGTCAAATGGAAATCATGAAAATTCTTCAGCAGCTGAACGATTCGGGCATCACCATTGTTATCGTCACGCACGAAGAAGAGGTGGCTGAAGCGGCGCATCGATTGATTCGTATTCGTGATGGAAAAATTCAGTCCGATGAAAGAAAATCAAAACCTCAAAAAAAAGAAATTGTACTGAACTCGCTGCATGAAAAACCAAGGGATGTCAGTCCGAATACATTCATCCAAGATATTTTGGATTATTTTCGGCAAGGTTTTAAAACTTTGATGGCAAATAAAGTGCGAACGATACTATCTATGTTAGGTATATTAATCGGTGTAGCAGCCGTGGTCGCCATGTTAGCGCTGGGAACCGGTGCTCAGAAGGCGATAGAAGAACAGTTGTCGTCATTGGGTTCTAATTTGTTAACTATCCGGCCTGGTTCAGTTCGTATCGGCGGGGTGACTCAAGAGTCTGGGGCAGCTAATCGAATTCTTGTTGAAGATATTGATATCGTAAAAACGCGTGATAAAAATGTGGCACGTATTTCTGGGCTGGTGAATGGCCGAGTCCAGGTTAGAAGTGCAACAAATAACTGGAATTCTAGCGTGAGTGGGGTTTCTCCGGACTGGGCACCCATGCATACATCTGTTCCACCGATCGGACGATTTTTCACGGAAGAAGAAAACCGAAAACGCGCACTCGTAGCCGTTATCGGCGAGACCGTGCGTAGGGAACTATTCGGTGATCAATCGGCAATTGGGGAAATGATTAAGATCAATAGAATTAATTTTCAAGTGATCGGCATTTTACCAGAAAAAGGAGCGAATAGTTTCCGTGACCAAGACGACGCGGTGATTGTTCCCCTAGAGACAGCGATGAAGCGTCTTCTCGGCCGAACAAATTTAGAAATGCTAGAAGTTGAAATTAATAAACCAGAAAACATCGATGAATCGATTGATCGCATCACTAAAATTTTAACCGATCAGCACAAAATTCCATTGTCTCAACAAAGTGAAGCTTTCCAAATCAGAAATATGGCCGACATTCAAAAAGCTATGCAGCAAAGCGGTGAAACCATGTCCTTGCTGTTGGCGGCTATTGCCACGATTTCATTACTTGTCGGTGGAATTGGTATCATGAATATCATGTTAGTATCAGTTACAGAACGTACGCGCGAAATTGGTCTACGTAAGGCTTTAGGCGCCAAACGAAAAGATATACTGTCGCAGTTCTTGTCTGAATCATTGGTAGTCAGTGTCGTGGGGGGCTTGTTTGGTATCTTTTTGGGATGGAGTTTGACGTTGATTTTATCGTCGCTGATTGGTTGGACTACCTATGTCTCATTATCATCCGTTTTAGTGTCTTTCTTTTTTTCGGCCATGATCGGTATCGTTTTTGGAGTGTATCCGGCCCGTAAAGCAGCGCTACTAAACCCGATAGACGCCTTGAGGCACGAGTAATAAAACTACTGACAAAAAAGTATTCATTCATAGTTTAATGTCGACAATATTCTAAAATTTTTACTGAAAATTCTTCTATAAAATTAAACCGATACACCGATAAATTATATCAGGTGGGGGATTTAGCATGGGGTTTTTTAGTAAGATCTTTAAGGGGTCTGTTAAAGCGTCGTTGCTTCCAGTTGCAGTGGCGGTAATTCCTGTGGCAGCTGTTGTGGTTGCGGGATTGGCATCGGCTAAAAGAGGAAACGAAAAAATCAGAGCCGAACTGAACTTAGATGACGCTGTCGTCGATATGTGTAAACGCAATCCACGATTTAGTCGTTGCAGGGCTGCTAGTGGCAGAACGGCATCGACGATGACAAGTTCTGGAGTTTCCGGTTGTAACGTTTCAAGCGAGGTTGAAAAAATTAATACTGAAGCCGACAATTTATGGAATCGTTTCCGTATTCTTCAATCCGGCTATTCGACGACAGAGAGTTCAAATAAATATAAAAGTTGTGCTTCCAGTCAAGCGGCTGGCGATCTTAGAAAGAAAATGGGTTTCTTAAATCGTGCTTTGGCTTCGTGCCGTTCTGATAAATTAAAGGCTTCGGACGACAAACAAAAGCAAACTCAGAATTACGAGCAAGCCGTCAGTGCACTTAAGAATGAGCCTCAATGCGCCGATTTGCTAGCTGCCGCAGAAAAAGCGGTTAGCTGTAAGGTAGAAGCGTTCGTTAGCGAAGTGTCATCCCAAGCCGATGCTGTTTGGTCCCAAGTCCAACGCGTGAATTCAACCGTGAACGTAACGATGAAGGTCGAAGGGTCAACATATGATAAAAGCTCGGGCGCCTTGCCGATGCATATCGCACAAAACGAGCAGTGCTTAGCCGCTTTGAAAGACCCCATTGCAAAATATGAAGCGCTAAAAAATAGGGTTCAAGAAAGTTGCCGTAATAATTACGACCAAGAAAATGAAAAACTAATCGCTAATCAAAATTTATTAGCCGCTTATAAAAATAAAATGCGAGAAACACCCGCCTGCGGTCGCGCCGCCGCGGCTCTAGGTTGGAGTCGTACGGTGGCGGATGCGGTGGCGGAAATAAAATCGGGCAGCGCCAATGCTGTAAAATAGAGTATTTAGTTTTGCTAAATTCAGGGTGCCCGAGTTTTGACCGCGCACCCTGTTAATTTCTGACTTCCGATGGACTAATTCGCCCCCAATTGCTACCTCTGAGCGGGTAGACGATCATTCTCAAAAAAAGGGGCAGATTCCATGCAGACGACGGAAAGCAACCAAAGCGCACTTAGAGTTCCAGAAAAATTCGTATATTTCTTCTCGGCGGGTGAAGCCGAAGGAAATGCAGGGATGAAAAATATCCTGGGTGGCAAAGGCGCTAATTTAGCCGAAATGACAGCCTTGGGATTACCGGTGCCTCCGGGATTCACAATTTCCACAGAGATTTGCACACACTTTAATCAAAACAATAACTCTCTACCTGACTGGGTAAAACCAAAAGTCATCGAAGCCATGAACCGCGTGGAAGCCAAAATTGGCAAAAAATTCGGCGACGTAAAAAATCCTCTGCTATTCTCCGTACGTTCAGGTGCACGCGCCTCGATGCCGGGTATGATGGATACAATTTTGAATCTTGGGTTGAACGATCAAACAGTAGAGGGCTTAGCGGCATCATCAGGTAACCCACGTTTTGCTTGGGATTCCTATCGTCGGTTCATCCAAATGTATTCTGACGTAGTGATGGGTATGAATTCATCATTGCTTGAAGTCACTTTGGAAGATTTGAAAGAAGAAAAGAAATATCACCTAGATACAGAATTAACTGTCGATGATCTAAAAAAGTTGGTTAAAAAATTCAAAGACCTAGTACATCAAATCACAGGTCATGCATTCCCAGCCGATCCTTGGGAACAATTGTGGGGAGCCGTTTCTGCGGTTTTCCGTTCATGGAATACTCCACGCGCCATCACGTACCGCGAACTACACAATATTCCAGCCTCATGGGGAACAGCGGTAAATGTTCAATCTATGGTATTCGGTAACATGGGTGATGATTCCGCAACGGGTGTTGCATTCACTCGCGATCCTTCTACTGGCGAAAAACTATTTTACGGTGAATTTCTTGTAAACGCACAAGGTGAAGACGTTGTGGCGGGTATCAGAACACCGCAACCGTTAACGATTCAGTCTGCGAAAGACACAGCTCATAAATCTTTGGAAGAAATCATGCCGAAGGCCTTTGCTGAACTGGTGGCGATTTACCAAAAATTAGAGAAACACTATCGTGATATGCAAGATATCGAATTTACAATCGAGAAATCAAAATTGTGGATGCTACAAACTCGTAATGGCAAACGTACGGCAGCTGCTTCATTAAGAATCGCATGCGATATGATTAACGAAAAATTAATCAACGAAGACGAAGCCATACTTCGTGTGGATCCGGCGTCTTTGGATCAATTATTACATCCAACTCTAGATCCTAAAGCTCACAAAACTCAGTTAGCGAAAGGCTTGCCAGCCAGCCCCGGCGGTGTTCATGGTCAAATTGTGTTCTCGTCTGAAGAAGCTGTTGAGTGGAAAGAAAAGGGTCACAAAGTTATCCTTGTTCGCATAGAGACTTCGCCAGAGGACATCGCGGGTATGGTAGCCGCGCGTGGGATCTTGACGACTCGTGGAGGTATGACATCACATGCAGCTGTTGTGGCGCGTGGTATGGGGAAATGCTGTGTAGCTGGTTGCGGTGAAGTGGAGGTCGATTATCGCCAAGAAACAATGAAGGTAAAAGGCTACGTTCTGAAAAAAGGTGATGTGATCACGCTTGATGGTGGAACGGGCGAAGTGTTTTTGGGTGAAGTTAAAACAGTGGAGCCTAAGTTAGATAAATATTTCGAAACGATCATGGCTATCGCAGATAAGAAACGCCGCCTTCAAGTTCGTGCGAATGCGGACACTCCGAAAGATGCGCAAACAGCACGTGATTTCGGTGCGCAAGGTATTGGACTGTGCCGTACGGAACATATGTTCTTTGGCGCCGATCGTATCGATGCGGTTCGTGAAATGATCTTGGCTGATTCAAAAGTGGAGCGTGAACGTGCACTGGCTAAATTGTTACCTATGCAGCGTGCAGATTTCTCTGAATTATTTAAAATCATGCAAGGTTACCCGGTGACCATTCGTTTGCTGGATCCACCGCTTCATGAATTCTTGCCTCACACAGATAAAGAAATTGAGGATTTATCAAAACGCATCGGTTGGGATGAAAACAAATTGCATGCGAAAGTTAAAAACTTGCATGAGTTTAATCCAATGCTAGGTCACCGTGGTTGCCGTTTGGCTATCACATATCCAGAAATCTATGCGATGCAAGTCCGCGCAATTGCCGAAGCGGCCGCTGACTTAGTTAAGCATGGTGTAACGCTTGTTCCAGAAATCATGATTCCGTTGATCGCAATGGAAAAAGAATTAGAAGAACTGCGCGAACTAACAAATCAAGAAGTTCAAAAAGTCCAAAAAGAAAAAGGTGTTTCGTTCCAGTACCTAATCGGTACAATGATCGAATTACCTCGCGCGGCCGTTATGTCTGAAGCGATCGCGGAACACGCCGATTTCTTTAGTTTCGGTACGAATGATTTGACTCAGACAACGTTAGGTTTATCACGTGATGATTCTGGTCGTTTCTTGGGTACTTACGTATCTAAAGGTCTGTTCCCGAAAGATCCGTTTGTAACGATAGATACTCAAGGCGTCGGCGCCCTGGTTCGCATGGGGGTCGATGGCGGTCGTCGAGCAAAACCTAAATTAAAAGTAGGTATCTGCGGCGAACACGGCGGTGATCCAGAATCTATTGAATTTTTCAATGGCGTCGGGCTGGACTACGTCAGCTGTTCACCGTATCGCGTACCGATTGCGCGATTGGCAGCAGCCCGTGCGACTTTACTGTCGCAGAAATTAAAACATTAGCTCATTCAGTAATCTGATTCTGTAAACTGGGTCAGGTTCTGTTAGTTTGTGAATGTGTGCGCCAGGGATGCTGCCTTCCGCAAGATTTAAACTCTATAAACTTAGATTTGATCGACACTTCTCGCTGTTGGTTTCGACTTCGTCTGACAGTCATTGAAATAAATGGTATTTCTAGAAACGAGAGGCGAGGTTTGAAGCTTCGCCGTTCTTTCCTAGAAAGCGCCCCAACAAGCTAAGTGGTGCATGACCAAGTAGCGTATAGAAGTATTCCCTTGTTGACCACGAAGATTGATTGAATATGATTAAACCTATCGGAGCTTTTATGAAACTTATCATTTTAACCTTCTTATTAGCCTTTGCGAACAGTGCATTGGCTTATGCTAGTCGCACTCCTGAACAATGTAGGCTTTCCTGCGGAACTTCTCCAGATAACTGGTGTTTGTCTTTTGGGAGCAGCGCAAAGACAACTGCTTTGCCGTACATTTCAATATTTAAATCCGCAGAAAAGAAGCTAAATGGAAATACAAGCGATACCTGCAACCAAACTATAACTGTATCAGGAACGAATCTGGAGCTAGCTGGATCGCAATGTATCCACCAACAAAGCGGTACGGATATCGTAGTAAAAACAGAGTATGGATCTAAGGCTCACGCAGAGATTAAATTCATAGACAACCTAGTTGAGGTCTACTTTAAATCTGGCAACCCAAAATTTTCTCTTAAATCGGGCTCCGCAGACCTTTCCGGAGAAGTCGAATACATAACTTCTACCGTTGACCTAAATGGCGAGCTTAAGGTGGTTTGGTTTAATGGCGAAGAATGCTTTTCTGCACTATTGAATTATTAAGTCGTCCAAAACCACTTCTTACGAACTCAAACGGCGCTCAATTTCTCAGGCGCCGTTGAACTTCTTCTCTATAAGGTTTTGATCTGAATAAAAACCTCATTCAAATTTACGATGCCAGTCTGAAGCTAGGGGATTATGGTCATTAATATTTTATCTTTAAAATTTTCAATGTGTCTTTTTTTCTTGTGAAATAGACATAACCAGTTGATGAAGTCTTGTTTCCTAAAATTTTAAAACAAAGAAAATCATTCGTTTTAGATTTAATAACTGACTTTTTTTGAGCAATTGAACACTCCTTCAGCCCCGTAACTTCGAGGCCTAAGGATAGAAATTCAAACGCCTTACTGACTTCAAATGTTGAGAAGGAATATGCACCAGTCTCTTGCAGGCAGGCTTTGGTTAGCTTTTCGCTATTCTTCGGATTTCCACAACCGATAAACTTTCGCCATAGCTTATTAGCTTCCAAGTGATTATGGCTCTTAGTACTCGATATATAAGTGCTATCGGCATAAACCTTCAAAGTGACCATTCCCAATAAGACACCAATAATAAAATACCGCTTCATCTCACAACTCCAAGCGGGGTAGTTCCTTTTTTAATGAGAACTGGAGCTGATTTTTGTGTAGGAGGAGGAAAGAAAAGTTCTAAAAAATTTCCACCTCCATCCACAAGTGCTGAGCCTGCATCAAGAATGTCCTTCGTCGTTAAAGCGGAGGGGCTTTCTACTTGATTAGATTGCTGACCACGACACAATGGATGCAGAAGATAGGGCTGATATTCGGTAGGAATTTTTTTAATAAATTGATCGCAATCAGTTTTGTCAATTGGGCATTTTCTTCCAAGTGCTTCTGTTCTTGTGATAATTGTCGCGGCCATTTCTTTATTTTCATAAGTATTGCAATTGATGGCCTCATCAACCGACCCATCAAAATAGTCCTCAATTTTAAACTTTCTTTGAACACTCAATTGTCCATTCCCACACTTAAAAAATGAAGGGTCTCCATTCCATAAATCTCGCCAAAAATTCATCCCTAAATAATTTGCAGATAAGTCTCCAAAGGATTTTTGACCTGCGGCCTTTAGCCCCCACGTACCATTTTCCTGAGCCATTCCAAATTTTAGGGCGTTCAACACCTTTTGCTTTGGCATACTTGGATCCTTGTTAATTATTTTCCAGAATAAGTATCCATGAGAGAAAAGATGATCAATTTTATCAATTCCTACCGAGTAGTTTTTTTCATTTAGTTTCAAGGTAACTGAAGGAATCATAAATTGGGATCGCATGGTCCCTTTTAAAATTGACTTGTCAAAGTCTTCAGGACCATCCACCTGTACTTCCCATTTTAACGCATACACATCTGGCCAATTGCGATCAAATGTATCTTCAAGTAACTTATTGAGCTCCCCGATGTTGCAAATTGAATGTCCATAATTAATTTTATTATGAGAGCTTGCAATTCGATCAAGTTTTTCCTGAATGTATTTATTTACCACTTCGTTTTGCGGAGGTGTGTTTCTTCCCGAAAAGTTATCTGGTTCGCCAGCAAATGCTAAAACAGAGAGTAAAATTAAAATCATACGTCCCTTATTTTATCCCCTTGCTGCTTATTAGAATACAGGGATTTGGCCCAAACTGTAAACGTCTTGAAGAGCTAAAATCAGTAAGGCGCAATAAGTTGCCCAACATCTTAAAAAACTGGACCAGCGAATAATGAGATCACCGTTAAACAAACAACGTAAGGCTCTATCTATTAAGCAGGCAATTAGAGATCAATTGGAAAGAGCTTCGCGGAGCGTGATGCTTGGGGCTAGGCGCCCACGTCTGATCGCAGTCTGCTAGACATTCAGTCGCAGAGCTAGGTCTCTGAACGTGGCTTTGAGCATTTCTAGGATCTCGGAAAAACGCAAGGCGTTGAAATCTCAGAAATCCCCTTCAATCATCGCCAAAACTCAGCTCAAAAAGCGGGCGTTCTTACGAATATTCTTGAAACATAAGTAAATATTCCCCACAATTTGGGGGCTAGACTGGCTAAAAGCCTAGTTGGCCTTTTGAGCTTGCTCTTGCAAGCCTGTTTACATAGCGGTACGTAGTTAGAAAAAGTTAGAAGAGGGAAATCCATTGAGAATTAAAAAATTAGAACTGGTTGGTTTTAAGTCTTTCAAAGATAAAACAGTCATTCAATTCGATGCTGGTATCACAGGTGTCGTTGGACCGAACGGTTGCGGTAAATCAAATATCGTGGATGGTTTAGTTTGGGTAATGGGTGAAATGTCCGCGAAAGATTTACGTGGATCTACAATGACCGACGTCATCTTTGCCGGCGCCGAAGGTTATGCTCCTCTTGGAATGTGTGAAGTATCCCTAACTCTTGAAAATGATGGTGGTCCGTTTCCACTTAAATACTTAAAACACACTGAAATCATGGTGACTCGTCGTCTTCACAGAAATGGTGAAGGTGAATACTTTATCAATAAAGAACCGGCTCGTTTAAAAGACGTACAAGAAATCTTCATGGATACGGGTGCGGGCTCTAAAGGTTTCTCTATCATTCAACAAGGTATGATCGGTAAAATCATCACGTCGAAACCAGAAGATCGTCGTCATTTGATCGAAGAAGCAGCGGGTATCACTAAATTCAAAGCGCGTAAAAAAGAATCTCAAAGAAAATTACAGCAAACAGATCAAAATTTAGTTCGTTTGCAAGATATCATCGGTGAATTAAAACGTCAGATCGATTCATTGCAAAGACAAGCACAGCGCGCAGAACGCTACCGTAACTTGAAAAACCAAGTTGAGGATTTAGATCTTTGGTTGTCATCTAAACAATACTTAGAATTAAAAAACACTGCGGATGAAGCTCAACGTCTATTCAACGAAGCGCAAGCGATGGAAGTCGAAGGCGAATCTCAATTGGCGTCATTGCAATCTGATTTTGAAACTTTAAAATTACAAGTTTTAGAAAAAGAAAAAGAAGTCGAAACGCTTCAAAATTCATACTACGAAAAACAGTCTCAAGTTTCCAAGAAAGAAATGGAAATCCAAGAGCTACGTTTTGAAATCGAACAAGCTCGTCGTAATGAACAAATGACGGGTAGCTTGATGCAAGAACAACAAGCTCGTTTAGAATTGCTTGTTCGTGATCAAGACAGCTTAAAAGCGCAATCAGAACAATTAAAAACAGACGTGGATACACTGTCTGCTCAGTTCGCTGATAAAAATGAAGTGTTCAAGCGTGACCAAGCTCGCATCCAAGAAGTGGATGATTTATTAACTGAAAAACGTCGTGAATTATTCGCCGTTGGTCAGTCATTGAATGCATTAGAAGCTAAGACTCAAGGTTTAGACAATCAAATCACGGACCTGGAAGAAAAAGAAACTAACGAAGGTTTGGTTCTTAATGAGCTACGTGAAAAGCACATGGAATTTGAATCACGTAGAAATCGTATTTTCTCGGAATTAGAAAAAAACCGTCAGCTGTCGATGGATTTAAACAGCGATGTGGATTCATTCGAAGCGAATAAAAAAATCTTGAATCAGCAAGTTTTCGAGAAAAAAGAAGAAGTTGAAGAATTCAAAGATTTATTGGGCCGCACGACATCTAGCTTGTATGGTTTAGAAAACTTGCAATCTAGTTTTGAAGGTTTCGAATCAGGTGTTAAGTCTGTTCTGTTATGGCAGAAATCTAAAGTTCAAAAGAAACAAACGGCGACGCAAACAGAAATGCATGCGGATGGCAGTGTCACGACGTATGAAACGGAAGTTTCTGGATCTGATGATTCGTCATTCTCTGAATTCCAACCAGTATCCGATGTAGTGGAAGTTGAGCCTGGTTACGAAGTAGCCATGGAATCCGCATTAGGTCAGCGTTTACAGATGTTGTTAGCGCAAGATCCTAAAGCCAGCGTCGATGCAATTCAGTATTTGAAAAATTCCCGTTCAGGTCGTTCGAGTTTCTTGTCAGTAGATTCTTCCAGACAAGATATGACTGAACAAACGCCAGCAGGACTTGACGGCGTTAAAGTATTGCTTCGTGATGTTGTTAAATCAAAACCAGAATTTGAAAAATCAGTCAGCTACTTTGTCGATAATATCGCGGTAGTGGAAACATTAGAACGCGCGGTTGAATTGCGTTCACAGTTCCCAGGTTGGACATTCGTTACTATGGATGGCGACTCAGTAACTCATGAAGGCGTTATTTCGGGTGGATCTAAAGAAAATTCCGAATCGGGTATTTTACACCGTAAAAACCAAATCAAAGAATTAACGGCTCAGAAAGACGAATGGGCGGGTAAATTATCTTTAGCTCAAATGGCATTGAAAAAACTAGAAGAGCAATTACAAACTATCGTAACTGATTTTGAAGGTGCGCAGAAACGCAAAATCGAGCAAGAAATCAAAGTACGTGAATTGCAAAAAGATTTGGATCGCGCCGAACAAGAATTAGTAAACGCACAGTACGCAGTTGAAAAACAAGATCGCGAGATTAAGAAAATCCAAGATAATTTGAATGTTTTAAATGAAAAGCAAAATGAGTTTAATTCGAGTATCGAAGAAACCCGTTTGAAAAAGCATGAAATTGAAGAGCTTGTTCAGTCACTGGATTCAGAACTAGATGTCACTCAAAAAGGTTTCCCTGAATTACAACAAATCGTAACTGAGCTTCAAGTTGAGCTAGCGACGAAAAGCCAAGAGTACACTGGTGTGACTCGCCAGCTAGATATGGTTTCTAGATCATTAACGGATCTGCAATCACAATTATCTCGTATGACTGAAGAGACAGAAATGTACTCTGAAAAAATGACGGAAAGTCAGTACGCACTGGAAGAAAAGAAAATCGAATTTGAAAAATGGTTAGATGCTTTAGAATCATTGAAATCAGATTTCTCGATCGGCAAAAATACATTCGAAGAAATGTCGAATTCATTATCGGGATACGCTGATCAGTTAGCTAGCTTGCAAAAAGCTAAGAACGATCGTTTGTCATTGATGAACGATGCTCAGTTGAAATTGGATCAAGCTCGTTTGAAAGAGCAGTACCTAGTTGACCAAGTTCGTGAACGTTATATGTTGCAGTTGCCAGAAGTGGTTCACAAATATGTTGATCGCACAGGTGATTCATACTTAGCAGAAGCTGAGCTTAAAGAATTAAAAGAAAAATTATCTCGTATCGGCGAAGTGAATCTATCTGCAATCGAAGAGTATGATGAAACAACGAAACGTTATGAGTTCCTTACAAAACAATATGACGATCTAGTTGAAGCAAAAGAACAATTACGTCGAGTAATTGATCGTATTAACCGTATCTGCTCGAAAAAATTCAAAGAGACATTCGATCTAGTTAATGATCGTTTCACTCGCGTATTCCCAGTCCTATTCGGTGGTGGTGAGGCGAAACTGGAACTTCATGAAGATCCAGAAAAAACAGAAGTTGGTATTGAAATCATCGCTCGTCCTCCGGGCAAGAAAATGCAGAACGTAACTCTAATGTCGGGTGGTGAAAAAGCCCTGACTGCGGTAGCTCTAGTATTCTCTATCTTCCTGGTAAAACCGTCTCCATACTGCTTACTGGATGAGGTTGATGCGCCACTTGATGATGCGAACGTATTCCGTTTCAACGATCTAGTACGTGAAATGTCGAAACGATCACAAATCATAGTAGTTACGCATAATAAACACACGATGGAAGTAGCTAAGAAGTTATACGGGGTTACGATGCAAGAGCGTGGGGTGTCGACCATGGTTTCTGTTTCCCTACAAGATATTCACTAATCTCGGCTTTATGCGCGCTCTATTGACGGCGGGGCCTTCGTTGCCGTCGTCGGCCCACTTGTGCGGCGTAGTTTACACTACGCCTCCGCGGGGCTCTCCTAGTCGCCTCGTCCGCGCCGCCAATAGAGCGCGCTCGTTGTTGGCTGGTGATCTTTTTTGTCTGGAACTGCGCTTCGCTGGTTCCTTTGGTTTGGGCTTTTGCCCTTCACCAAGAAATCCTCAGTTCTTCAGCAAACTCTCTCTTTTTCCTTAATAAACAAGCAAGTAGTGTGTATATTCCCGGCATATCTCAATGGAGTTTTTTTATGATGCCAGAAGCACATCAGGATGCGATTCGGATTTTATTTTTTTGTGTCGCTTTAATTATTTTAGCTATTTTTACGCCGTTTATTCTTAAAGCTCTTAAGAAAAATAAATCTTCTGAAACGTCTGAGGCTGTTGAGCAAATTGCGGCTCGTGAATCTGATTCTTTGACTGAATCTCTTCAGACTCCATCTAAGGAAAAAGTTTTGGCTCCCGTTTCTGCTTCTGGGGAAGTGGTTCTTCCTGGGGATGAAACAAACACCGTTGAAAAAGCGTTATCGAAAACTCGTGAGAATTTTTGGGGTCGTATTAAAAATGCGTTCTCTTCAAATGCCGCTCAACCGTTGGAAGATGTTGAAGAAGTGTTGTACACGGCGGACATCGGCTCAACGACGGTTCAGTCTTTGATGAGTCATTTGGACGAAACGCTGTCGTCTTCAGATAAAAAAAATCTGGATACTGTGAAGAAAACTCTGCGTGAGAAAATTCTTTCGATATTGCATGCTTCGAATGGTTCTGTTGAACACGATCATCTTGAAATCGCTCAGCGTATTCGCTGGGCTTCGGAAGGGCCGACTGTTTTGATGATCGTGGGTGTGAATGGTGCTGGTAAAACTACAACGATTGGGAAATTGTCGGCGTTGATGGCGGGGCAAGGTAAGCGTGTTCTTGTGGCTGCTGGAGATACGTTTCGTGCGGCCGCTCAGAATCAATTGAAAGTGTGGACGGATCGCGCGCAGGTTGAGATTTTTTCACCCGAGGGTGTCGCCGATCCAAGTGCGGTTGCGTTTGATGCTGTCGCCAAAGCGAAAGCGCAAGGTTATGATTTAGTGATCGTGGATACAGCTGGGCGTTTGCACACTCAGGTGAATTTGATGGAAGAGCTTAAAAAAGTGAAACGTGTCATGGCTAAGAACAGTGCGGATGCACCTCATAATATTTGGATTGTCCTAGATGCGAATTCTGGCCAGAACGCTTTGATTCAAGCGCGTGAATTTCACCAGGCGTTGAATTTGACGGGTGTGATTTTGACGAAGATGGACGGCACGGCCAAAGGCGGGGTTGTCATCGGTATTTCAAATGAACTTAAGATTCCCATTAAGATACTGGGCATAGGTGAGCGTATCCACGATTTGAAACCATTCTCACAACAAGAATACGTCGACTCAATTATTTAGTTTCATTATTTTCTTTTTTTCGGGTCTCTATCCCAGCGTAACTATGGACTAGTTTCGCTGCGTATTTCATATTGAGACACCCGTACAGGACCTCTTCCACAGTCTTTCAATTATTCCCCTATATTCTTTGGCCAACAACGGGCCAAGGAGTCCATATGAAAACTTCACTGACATTATCCCTATTGCTTTTGCCTGGACTGCTGATGGCCCAAATGAACTATTGGGGATCCGGTCAAATGATGGGTGGGCAACAAGGTTGTGGTTACCAACAACAAATGGGCATGCAAGCTCAAAGCGAATCGGACGAAGTGGTTGATCTGAAACAACAGATCAAAGATCTTGAACAGCAACGCAAAGAGAAAAGTAAAGAACTGCAACAATCAAAAATAGAACTTCGTAAATCAGAAATGGGTATGAAGATGACATTCGATACGGACGTGTTTTCGTTTTTGAAAAGTCACATGGATTCTAGAATACGTTGCCAAGACTACATCGGCTTTGGTGATAACAAAAATAAAAAACCAGATGAAGAATCATCTATCACAGAAATCGAACCTAAAGAATTGGCCAACGCGTGGGCTAGTGTGTGTGATATGGAAAATAACCCTCGCGGCAAAATCAAAACAGATATTTGCGCGAAAAAAAATCTCTTAAGCAGACCCGACCTTGCGACCTGCAAAGATTCTGTAGTGAAATACCCACGTGCAAAATCTAACGTTGATCGTTTAGTAAAAGAACTCGAAGGATTAAAACAATCTATCACCGAAACCAAAGCCGCATTGGCGGAAGCACGTAAACAAAAAGTAGATCCATCAGATATCGTTGATCCTGCCGATAGAACTGAAGGCGGCATTTGTTACGAATGCTTAGCTGGCGGTGGTGGTAGTAGTCGTGGTGGTCAGCGAGGAAATCAAAATGTTGACGGCAACCTAACGGGTGTTGTGACTAATTCCTTGATGGCTCTGATGGCGTATTCATCAACCAAAAATTTCTATGGGGAGATGGCCGACAAAAATGCTGACTTGGGGTTCCCCACACCTATGCCCGCAAGTTCTCCTTTTATGGCGGCCGCTCCCTATCTTCTTGGGGCAATCAACGTTGGGATGGGTCAAGGCAGCTTTGGCTGTTCGGGCCAATCCGGTGGTGGTATGTCTGGCATGATGGGCGGAGGCTTAAGCGCCATGATGGGCGGTCAGTCAATGATGTCTGGTGGAATGAATTCTTCAATGATGGGCGGCGGTCTCAACGCCATGATGATGGGTGGGCTTGGCGGTCAAATGAGTGGACAAATTGGAGGCGCGTTTGGAATGCCTCAATGGGCACAATCGTCACCGCTGAATGCCCTGTCGATGATGGGTGGATTAAATATGAATTCTGGAATGAACATGGGCGGTTTGTCGATGATGGGTGGTACGTCACCGTACTCGTTAACAGGATTAAGCGGTCTAAACGGTCTAAACGGTTTGTCAGGACTTGGTGGAAACAATACGCAAATACTGCAGTATCAGTTGCAGCAACAGCAGTTATCAATGCAGCAACAAATGCAATATTATCAAAATGCGATCCAAAAAACTCAAGCCATGTCTGGTTTGCAAACTGAACTATCTGGATTGATTCAAAGGATTCAACAAGTGCAAAGTGGTTCAAGTTACTACGGCAGCAATTATAACTACGGCATCAACGGTGGATTAGGTGGTTTGCCTAGCTACGGGACTTCGACACTGGGTACGTCTCGTTAAAATCTAGATTATAAAATCAATCGTGAAAATTATACCTATGTGTTGCTTAGTAACACATTGGAAACTCGTTCAAATTCAAATGATTAGCTCGATATTGCTGGTATAGGAATTGATATGCCCTTTACGTAAATGGGGTGTCGAATGTTTAGACTGGTGATAATCTTTGGGTTTTTATTTATGGGGACTCTGCACGCGCAGACTGTTTCCGAGTCCATCAAGCAATGGGCGGCTCAAGATAAATCTCTGCAAAAATTAGGTAAATATTTGATTCAAGCTGACTCCGTTAAACTGGTTTATGAAAAGAATCAATACAAACCCATCTGGATCGAGGACAAAGCTCTCTCTAGCGCGGCCCTTGGATTTATCGAAGTTTTAAAGAATCCAAATGAGTTTGGATTTGCTGCCGCTGATTTTATTGATCCTCAATTAGATCAGTTGTTATTAGGTACTGAAAAAAAAGCATCAACATTATTTTGGATCGAAATTCTTCTGACAGATAAATGGATTCAAATGTCTAAATATCTCTACATGGGACGTTTGGCTGATTTCTATGTTTTAGATGATGATACGAAATTGCCAAGAAAAACATTTAATCGTTGGGATGAACTTGCCTCGACTATGCTGTCACTTTCAGACGCATCCGATGTTCGACCGGCTTTGCAAAAAATGGAACCTAAAAACAGAATCTACAAATCTTTGAAAGCAGCATTAGCACATGTTCTACAAGCTGAAGCGGACGAGACGTGGAAAACATTGAGTTTGCCTAAAGAAAAATTAATTTTAGGTGGTGAACATCCGTTTATCAAAGACCTTAAAATCCAAATGTCCAACTATGGATTTAAAATCGGAGTTCTAGATAATATTTATGACGACGACCTGAGCAAGCACGTAGCTCTGTTCCACAAGTATTACAAAACTGGCGAAAGGGGCATCACGGCTAATTTGGTTAAAACCTTGGGTTACAGTGCAGATTTTCGGAAAGAAAAAATATTCTTAGCGATGGAAAAAGCAAGAATGTTATCAGACGAATTTGAACCCAACCACATTTTCGTCAATCTTGCATTTCAAGAGTTTAAATTATTTGAAAACGGTCAATTGAAAATTGAGATGAAAACTATCAACGGACAGAAATTTCGCCGTACGCCAACGATGAAGGATTTGGTAACTGTTGTTGAGCTTAACCCTACGTGGTCTGTTCCGTATAGTATCGCTGTAAAAGACAAATTGCCGAAACTAAAACAGGACCCAGGATACCTATCTGATCACAATATGACTCTATATGATGGTAGTTCTGGCGCGGTTGTTGACCCAGAGTCAGTGGACTGGAGCGCAGTAACGAAGAATAACTTCAACTATCGAATCGTTCAAGGTTCTGGAAATGAAAATGCATTGGGATTAGTTAAATTTCCCTTAACGAATCCATGGGCAATTTATTTACATGACACCAACGAAAGAAATTTGTTTTCTAAAGATCAGCGATTGTTAAGTAGTGGCTGCATCCGTTTAGAAAAGCCATTTGTTTTAGCCGAGTACCTGCTGCGTGACCAACCTGCGTACGATATGGACGGTATAAACAAAATCATAAATGCAGGTTTGAACTCAGCGAATGATCCACAACCGACTCGAATTAAAGTTAAGAAAACACTGCCTGTATATGCGACGTTCATCACAACGGATATCACTGGGGACGGCGTCATGAGATTTGCTGATGACGTTTATGGTTCTGACCTTAGACTTTCGGGAATTTTAAAATCCAAAGATTCCGCATTGACGGAAGATACCGACAATTTAAGGCCACCCGAAGTTGCCGATGCGTTGCAAGCCATTCCTGAAAACAAATCGGTGATTGGATTTTTGGGAATGGTGAATGGTAACCATGTTTCTAAAATCGTAAAGTTATATAAGTGCATTAAGAACAAACGCAATTCGTGTGAACTGAAATATGCGTTGGATTTCAACGTCAACTATACGATTGATTCCGGCGACTATATCGCAATTTTTGAGAATCAAATCTATGCAGACGTAATTTCGTTAGCGTCACGTGCAAGCAAATTAGTTAAAATGTCTGAATTGAACATACCCGATGTACTTGCTGGCGAACCTCGAGTCCGGGTGTTCCACGATTTGAATGCCGGTATCGAACAAAAGCGTATTCTGATGGAAAATTTTTATTTTGCCAAATCGCCTTTGAAGTTTTCTCAGTATGATTTTGGTGACTATTATATTTCGTCTTTAGGCATGAAGGTGATGAACGAACGCATTGATTATAGTTTGTGTATGGTTAAGGGTGCCAGCTTGACAGAAGAAGCTGCTGATGTTTGCAAAGTGTATAACGGCGCGAAATCACCAGAAGGTTTATATGGATTGTTTGTTTTTGGTGCCGCATCGTTAGCCGATAGGTATTCAGATGGAGAATACACTCAATCTTGGTTATCTAAACCAGGAGATCGTGTTAAGATCAACCACAAGCGTCGCTTGTTAGTAGCGCCAATGGCCGGCAGCGGGACAGTGTTAGTATTTCCGGGGTCATATAAAGTACGCGGTGATCAAAGTGCTAAAACAGTGGCGATCAAAGCGGCGGCAGTAAACTAAGGGGACATGATGAAGCAGATATTTATTGTTCTGATGCTATCATTAGTAATTGGGGCCTGTGGTGGTCGACCGGAAACGGCAACGATTTCAACCCATACGCCGCCGAAAGATACAAAGAAAGAAACGTCGACAGCCTCTAAGGATACGGCACCATCTGCGCAGACTCAGGAAGTTAAAGAAAAACCGGCGATTAAGCTACCTGGGCAATTTGTTTGTGATACTAAAGATAGCGTGTGGTACGCAGTTTCAAAAATTTCTAAAACAAAAATCATGGCTGACTTAACAGAGCAACCTCTGCTTGAAATCAAATCCGATGAAAAGGCATTGAATTTTAAAATGGGTCGCGAATTTATTGAAGGCGATAAAATTGATAAAACATTAAGTCCTGAATGCGAAGATAAAATCGATCACACAGATCAAAAATATGAGTGGACCTACACCTGCCGATATTTTATCACCGATGCGGATGGTTCACGTAAGCAAGTGGCTGATCAAACCAGTTACTTTAGGGTGCATAGCAATGGCGTAGGCCAACTTTGCAAAGTTCTAGATCAACAAGGGTCCCAGTGCTGGGACCTATCTGAATGTAAATAAATTATTTGTCTTTTAGTAGACTGCGGATCGATTCAACACTCTTTCGGCTTTCGATGACCTGTTTGATTTCTTCTTTGCGATAGGGACTGAAAAATCCAGTAAAAAAGTTTTTTGGATAATGATTTAATAATAAATTGTATCTGGCAAGCAACGCATTTAGGTTTGCCACGTTAGTTTCGGGATCCTCGAATGCTGGGTTTTCTTTTAGTTGTTTTTCTAGTTTTTTGATTGACGCACCTGTTTTGTATAAGAATGAAGGTGTGCGCATTCCTGCTTCAAATTCTTTGTTGTAGTCAGCGATCAGTTCATTCGTGATCGGTTTATATACGCTGTCTTTTTCTGATGGAACGGCCTCTAAAAATGATTTTTTTGTATAGGTGACAGCATTTTCAAACTGAACTTTAAGTCGATAGAATTTAGCAATTTGTTGGTGTATTGCAGATGTGCTTTTCTTTAATTTGTAAACCTTTTGAAAGTCACCGGATTTTATGAGTGTGTCGATATCTTCAAGAAGTTGAGTGACCTTAGTCACATTTGTTCGACCAAGTGTATACTCTTCATGTAAGTGTTCAAGAAAGGAATTTAATTCAGTAAAAAACGAAGGCAATAGTGTGCTTTTTTTAAAACCGCTTACGGCAAAATAGAATGCCTTTTCTACTATGCTGGAGTCTGCCATGAGTGAGTTATCGATTCTGATCGTAGCGACGTATAATCTTAGCAGATCAATTTTATCTCTGTCGTTGGCTGACAAAGAATCTTTAATAGTCTCGTTAGCTCTAGGAACTAAAGTGAAACCTAGTCCTTCAAATTTAGAAAATATATTCGTTTCCGCAATGGCGGCGCGGTAATCGTCTAGAATTTTAAAAAACTGTTTATAGTGAATTTCGGCGAAGCTTCTCTTCTGTTTGATAAGGTAAGGTATGGCTTCCATAATTCGTGAATAGGAGGCATGAAAGCGCCAGACTGTATTTTGATCTATATTTTGAAGATTCCCTTGAGCTAAAAATTTGAACAGTCTAATTTGTTCGGTCATCAAATAGGCATGCCTGATCATCCAATTCTCACTTCTAGAATAGTTCAACTCACCATTAGCGATTTTGTCGGCCTTTTCTTTTAGAGTGATAAAGTGTTCTTGATTAGCCACTTCACCGTAGAGTTTAGAATCAAAAATTTTAAAAACAGGGAAGCGAAGTTTAGAAGAGGCGTAAAAATGTCGACACATGTTTATGTCTTGGTTGTTCATTTCCGCAGAGGCTTGGTAAACACCAATAAAATATAAAACAAAGATTAGATTTCTCATATTTAACTTTCAGAGCAACGATAGGACCACCGGCTTTGTATCAAAATGATACATTCATAATTTTGTGGACAAGGTCTTTACGTTGCTGCCAGTATGGGTAGATGATCATGTGGAGTTTTCTATTTTTATCTTTATCTGCGAGTGTGTTCGCTCAGTCAAAGAGTAAAAAACTGCCATCTATTTCTTATCAAAATATTGTTCAATGCTATTCCGAGCTTGAAAATGAAAAGATGGAATTCAAAGTTGATTTGAATATTTTGAAAAAAGATATCGATCAAAAACATCCGACGGTAAAATCTGTTTTGCGTTACCGCCGCGTTTTGTACACAGACGCGAAGCTAGGTCCAGAATCATATCGTTTGACGATCAGTTTGCAAAAGTGGGTTAAGGGTACACCACAATATGATTATTATTTGGAAAAGTTAGATAAGGATGACGTTGCCGAGATCGTTCCTATCACGAAGGACAAATTTAAAAATCCAGTTAAGGAAGTTCCGCAAAAGTACCTTTTGGATGTGAAGATCCTTGAGGATGAGTCGTTGTGGCTTGACACGAAGCCAAACAAAACTGAAATGTCCTACAAAACTAGCAATGATTCCGTTGAGGAACTCGATCTTAACCACGGTGGTGGCAAGGTTCAGCTGAAGTGTGAAAACAAGAAGGACCAAGGCGTTCTTTGTTTGTGCTTGAAACGATAAATTGATGGACATTAAACATTTAGAATATATAATTATTTCTAAGTTTTCGAATATCTAAGAAGGTTGAATAATGATTCACTCTGAAAATGATTTGGTTAAAGGATCTAAAGGGAGCTCTAAAGAGGCGCGGCCTGTCGAGGCGCGGGCCTATGAATTTTTGATTGCTGGCATCCCTTATCGTCTTAAAACCAATCATGATGACGCAACAGTTCAAGAGTTGGTCGCCTTTATCAATAAAAAGATGGAAGAATCTCTGGCATTAACAAAACATGGTTCTTATCAAAACGCAGCTGTTCTAACTGCGCTTAATTTAGCCGAAGAATTGATTTTATTGAAACGTAAGGCACACCGCGAACTAGAAAAAATAGAAGAACGCGTCTTGAAGCTCTCCGTAGATATCGAAAACTCCAAGAAGTAGTGTGAAAGTCCTAAAGCCGTCATCTGACAGCGTTGGACAACACGAAAAATCGCTCCGACGTGGCGCTGCCACGCCTTCGCGCTTTTTCGCATTGTCCGCCTTGCATATGCCGCCTTTAGAACTTTCATAGGATGTTTTGGCGTGCCTTCGGCCGCCCTTTTCTTGGGAACAACTTTCTTTTGGGGTTTCTTTGATATCTGGTGTTTCTCTTTCTACTAAGGCTTCGGTTCGTAAAGAGCTTAAAGAGCGGGCTCGGGTTTTTGTTCAGGTGCCGACCCTTCGGGCGGCGGCTCAAGAGCGTATTGTTTTGGCTCTTCAGAATTTAATTTCTAATTTGACGATTTCTGAGATGGCTCCTTTGTCAGGGGCGGCTGCGGTTTGTGTGGCTGGGTTTAATGCCCTTTCCGACGAAGTGGATCTGGCTTCGTTTTATCATTCTACGTCGTGTTCTCTTGTGTTCCCTAAACTGACGGCTGTTGATGGGGTTATGGAATTTACGTCTGTAGCTAATTACGCGGCTGAAAAATGGGTCGTGTCTTCGTTGGGATTTTCACATCCATCGTCTGTCGAAGTCGTTCCGGCATCTGATATTCAGCTTATGTTGATCCCTGGGCTTGGATTTAGTTTGAGTGGGGAACGTGTTGGTCGTGGTAAAGGGTTCTACGATCGTTATTTGAAAAATTTTAAAGGTTTAAAAGTTGGAGTTTGTTTTGATTGTCAGTTAAGTGAAGCTTCGCTTCCTACAGACAGTTGGGACATCAAAATGGATTATATTATCACTGAAACTAAGTGCATTGATGTGCGGAAACTAAGTGTTTAGGAAATAGAGGGTTGAAATGGAAATAGTGATTTCGGTCATCATCGGATTGATCGTGGGCGGTGCCGCCGTTTTCTTTGTAAAAAAATACAAAGATGAAATTCAGAAAAAATCAGCGCGTATTGAAGCTGAGAAAATTCTAAGTAAAGCAAAAAATGAAGCAAACAAAATCAAGAAAGACTCAGAAGCAAAGTCTAAAGATTTTGAAGCTCGTTCACGCAAAAATCTAGAAGCTGAAATTCAAAAGCAAAAAAATGGTATGCGCACAAAAGAGCAGCAGCTGGAAAAAAAATTAAAAGAACTGGATGATCAAAGTCGCAAAAGCAAAGACGACAATGATCGTTTTATGGGTCAATTAAAAGACCGCGAAGAGAAACTAAAAGTTCAGGAACAGAAACTGGCCGATCAAGACAAGAAATCGGAAGAAGAACTAAATAATCTAAAAAATAAATTGCAAACAGTGGCACAGATGACACAGGAGCAGGCTAAGCGGGAATTGATTTCTTCGTTAGAAGAAGAAGCGAAAGCAGAAGCGGCTAAACGTATTTCTGAGATCGAACAAGAAACTCAACGCGAATCACAGTTGCGTGCAAAGAAAACAATTGCAACAGCCTTGTCGCGATTCGCAGCCGAGTACACTTCGGAAAGAACGGTTAGCGTGCTAGCCCTTCAGAATGACGAAATGAAAGGTAAAATCATCGGTCGTGAAGGTCGTAACATCCGCACGTTGGAAGCACTTTGCGGTGTTGATTTAATCGTGGATGATACACCGGAAGCTGTCGTTATTTCGGGCTTTGATCCAATTCGTCGTGAGATCGCAAAACGCACGATCGAAAAATTAATGGAAGATGGCCGCGTGCATCCGGCTCGTATCGAAGAAGTCGTTGAAAAACAAAAAGCTGAAATTATGAAATCTATCCGTGAGGCGGGTGATCAAGTGGTGGTTGAATTAGGTTTAAACCAAGTTCATCCGGAATTGGTAAAGTTGGTAGGTTCGTTGAAATACAGAATGTCGCAAGCACAGAATGTATTGAATCATTCGATGGAAGTGGCCTACATAGCTGGGTTGCTGGCATCTGAATTAGGCGTAAATCCTAAATTAGCGAAGCGTGCGGGTCTTCTGCACGATATTGGTAAAGCGATCGATCATGCAGTTGAAGGCAGCCATTCTATCGTTGGGGCTGAGTGGGCTAAAAAATATGGTGAATCCGAAGATGTATGTCATGCGATTCGTTCTCATCATGATGATGAAAAACCAAACTCAGTGCTAGCTTGGATCATTCATGCAGCCAATATATTGTCGCATTCCCGTCCCGGTGCCCGTCGACCGCAAATGGATAATTACATTCACCGTCTACAAGATCTTGAATCGATCGGTAATAGTTTTGAAGGTGTTCTTAAAACATTTGCAATTCAGGCTGGCCGTGAAATTCGCGTTCTAGTTGAAAGTGCAAAAGTAACAGATGACTTGGCGGTTCTATTATCACGTGATATCGCCCGTAAGGTAGAGCGCGAGCTGCCTCATTTGGGTTCAACTAAAGTCACAGTTGTACGCGAAACTCGTTCGATTGATATGGCCAGGTAGTCCATGAGTTTGTTGGGTTTAAAACCAGAAGAACAATTAGAACGCATTGGTTTCGGTACCGTTGATTTAATTTCTAAAGAAGACATGCTGAAGAAGTTGAAACGCAGTGTTGAAACTAAGAAGCCTTTGTTGATCAAGTTTGGTGCGGATCCTACGCGTCCGGATATTCACATTGGCCATACTGTTGTTATTAATAAATTAAAAACATTCCAAGATTTAGGTCATCACATTCATTTCTTGATTGGTGATTTCACGGCATTGATTGGCGATCCATCGGGTAAGAACACGACTCGCCCTATCTTGAGCCGTGAGCAAATCGAAGAGAATGCAAAGACGTATGCTAAGCAGATTTTTAAAATCTTAGATCCTGAAAAAACCGAGATCGTATACAATTCCAAATGGCTAGCGCCGATGACATCAATTGATTTTATTCGTCTGGCTTCACGCTACACAGTAGCACGCATTTTGGAACGTGATGATTTTTCGAACCGTTTGAAAAATCACACGCCAATTGCCGTACATGAATTGCTGTACCCCCTGACTCAAGGTTACGATTCGGTCGCTTTGAAATCAGATGTGGAACTGGGTGGAACCGATCAGAAGTTTAATTTGCTAGTCGGTCGTGATTTACAATCTCAATACCAGCAAGAACCTCAGTGCATTTTAACTATGCCCATCCTTGAAGGTTTAGATGGTGTTAATAAAATGTCTAAATCGTTAGACAACTACATTTCTGTTGTGGATACGCCTAAGGATATGTTCGGTAAAACGATGCGTGTGTCAGATGAATTGATGTACCGTTATTACGAATTGCTTTCTGATATTTCACCAACGCAATTGGAACAGCTGAAGAAAGACGTGAAGAGCGGTAACAAACACCCTCGTCAGGTTAAAGTAGATTTAGCTAAATTTTTGGTTGCGCGCTTTCATTCGGCGAGTGATGCGCAAAATGCCGAAGATGAGTTTAATCGCATTTTCGTTCAAAAAGGTCTACCGGACACGATTGAAGAGAAAGCGGTTAAACCAGCTAAGGATGTTGCTCTTAATCAACTGATGACTCAGCTTGGGATCACGCAAACGAATTCGGAAGCGACTCGTTTGATTGAAGGTGGCGGTGTAAGTATCGATAGTGAAAAAGTGTCTAATTCAAAAATCCGAATTGATCTAGAAGCAGGTAAAGAATTTATTTTAAAAGCCGGCAAGAAAAAATTCCTTAAAGTTATCGTGGAGAAAGCATGAAAATAAAGTTTCTTCCACAAGACATCACGATAGATACGAATTCGGAAAAAAGTTTGCTTGAGATTGCTTGGGCTAACAACATTCCGATTAAATCAATCTGCAAAGGTGTCCCAAGTTGCGCCGAATGCCGTATTAAGATCGTAGAGGGGGAGAACAATATTAATCCTCCTACGCGTACTGAATTGAACATCGTGGGAACCAATTACTTCCTTGATGGTCGACGTCTTTCTTGCCAAGTGTATTGCTTTGGTGATGTTACTATCGATATGAAAGAACAATTAGATCGTGATGAATCGTCTTCGAAAAAAATTCGCGGATTTAAGTCGGATAAGGCTTATGAATCTAAAGCCGTTGTCGACACAATGATATTGAACGAGAAAGATAAAAAATAGTAGGAGTCTCCTATGAAGGTATTAGCTGGTTTAGTTACAACGTTGTTAGTTAGTTTGACGACTATAGCGGCGCAAACAGCGTACCCTGATTTGTGGTGGAAACCGGTGACGGATAAGGTAGTTCCTAGCTGGGAAATCCTGCCACAAGCAGCTTCTAAAGAGACGAACGAAGTAGTTATTTCTAAGCGTAATGAATTAGGGATTATGTCCAATTTTTCAGCCACTCCGTTTACAATGCTAAATAGAAAGTACGCCAGTGTGGAAGGTTTATGGCAATCCATGAAGTTTCCTGAAGATGGGAAAGATCATCGTATGAATGTTAATAAAGTATGGCCGAACAAACGCGAAGTCGTTGAAGGTTTGACGGCATTTGATGCTTTGAATGCTGGTAAGGCTGCCGAAACCATTATGAAAGACAAAGGAATCACGTGGGTGTCTTTTCATGGAAATAGAATAGAATACAAAGGTCAACACGCGGACGCTTATTATGAAATTATCGAAGCGGCAACCCGTGCTAAGATCGATCAGAATCCAGAAGTTCAACGTGTATTGATGGCGACAGGGGATCTTAAACTGCGTCCTGACCATCATGAAGATAAAGATGGCACTAAAGCGTGGAAGTATTACGACATCTATATGAAGTTACGCAAAGAACTTCAGCAGAATCCAGGTAAAAAATTATATAACGATGATTGGTATAAAGATTTTGCCAAAAAATATAAATTAACTTCTATTCACTAAACGTGTCTCAGCTATTCAATAGAATTTACCTTCGTTATCATGCTCGCTTGATCATAGTGATTGTGGCATTGTGCGGTTTTATGTCGTCGCATTTGATGCTGAGGTATGGACAGGTAAATATCGAAGTTCGCTACCCATTGGCTGCTTTTATTTCCTATATTGTTTTTATCATCTTGATGTACCTTTGGAAGATATACCTAGAAAGTTTGCCTCCCATTCAGGTGAAGCAAAATCAACAACAAGCACAACCTGTGGAACAGACTCGCAGCTGTAAGGACTATTGGGATTTTGATTTTGTAAATTGGATAGATGCTGACTGGCATGATTTGCTGATCGGAGTTTTGGTCGTTGTCGCGTTTATAGTACTTATATATTCCAGCAGTTATTTGTTGTTTGAAGTTCCCGCATTGATGATCGAGGTGATTTTATCTAGCTTGGCGACCTCGTTCTTGTATCGTAAAATCAAAAAAGCCGACGACGATATTTTTGTATTCAAAGTTTTAAGGCAAACTTGGCTTTTGGGTTTAGCCATGGTTTTATTTTATGGATTGTTAGGAATTGTATTGCTTTCCCTGTATCCCAATATAGAAAAACTCGCTGATATTTTTAACGCTGTCTAAAGAAAATCAGTCTCATCATGATACGATACACTGTCTAATGTTTTCTCGCGCGTCGTTTGCTTCATGTAACGATTTTTAGTTTCGAGATGAAATCAAAAATAAAACCTACTGGGTAGGTCAGGAATTGCGAATTTCATCTTCCGAAATAGTTTCTTGGGACCTTAGCTTGGCTTTGTGTGCGATAAATAGAACTGAACTAAAATAGTTGTTTTTGCCGCTGTAAAATTTAAGGCACGCATTCTGGTTCGGAAGCAGAGACGAAAATTCAAAAGATGCCGATGACCCCAAAGGACTTTGAACCGCAATACTAACAGCAGTAGGCTTAAGAATGTGATAACGACCGCAATGGATTTCACTTCTTAATTTTCGGAATCCCCACTATCAGTTAAAGGAAAGCCGCGCAGTGAGAGGCATAACTAGACTTTATGGATCGAATTACTGTCTCAGAATTAGACACCTGTCATGACAGCCCAGTTTCATGGTGTTTCAAGGTCGTCTCAATTTGAGAAGGGGTGGCACCGATTGTGCCTACTAAGTGTTAGAACCTGAATGTATGTGAGGTCTTATGAAGCGTTATATAGTGAGTGGTTTGCTGGTGGCTATCGCGGCGGTGTCGGCCATGGCTGATGGTATTTCGATCAATAGCGGGCGTATGATGGTTGGTAAAGTTGGTGTTGGATCAAATATCGGCGGCACGTGTGCGTTGATGGTTAATTCCAGTCAAGAAGATTTATTTTCGCCCAAGTACAATGTGACTTTCAGTCTGTTGAAAGTAGTGGACAAGAAATGGGTAGCGACGCGGGCAGAACAGTTCTCGATGCAAAGTTACAGCAGCGGTGATTTGTTTGGAGCGAAAACATACACAGATAAAAAAGGTACACAAAAGAAAGTGACCGCGAGTCTGTTCTTGGATCAGCAAACACAAACGTACAAAGTGATTCTACATGAAGCTAAATTAGTATCTGATGGAACTACCGGTAAGTTTATCGTTTGCGAACGAATGGTAATGAGATAGCTAGTTTCTAATTTGATTACTTACGAATAAATTCTTGCGCTGTTTTACCAAGGCGTTGCAGGGCTTTTCTGACTTCGTCGTAGTGTTCATCTGTAACTGCGACGACATCATTCATATTGTATAACTTCATGAATGTATCTTGGCCTTCTGGCGATTTCAGGTACTCAACCAAAGCTTCTTTTATTTTTATTTTCATGGGCAACGATAAGTCTTTGCGGAATACAATAGGATCATTTGGGATTGGATCGGTGAGGGCCAAAACTTCAATTTTTTCAAAAACATCCGGAAACTGCGTCAGGACCAGCTTACGCGCGTCCTGAGGTTTGCCTTCTTGGACGGGGGTGTAGAATGTAGCACCGGCATCCACTTGCCCTTGGTAAACCATGGTGACAACAGTGTCATGTTTGCCGCCAAATACAAATTCTTTGGGTTTGATATTTTTCTTTTTAAACAATTCTGTCGGTAGCAGAAATCCCGAAGTCGATGCGGGATCCACATAGGCAAATTTCTTACCGTCTAGTTCTTCTATTTTTTTGAACTTACCTTTGCGCGCAATGATTTGGCCTTGGTAGCTTTTCTGTCCAAAGTGCACGCCCATTAAGTGAGCTTCGACTCCGTATTTTTCGTGAGCCAAGATGTAGCCAAATGTATTCATAATGGCGATATCTGCGCGGTTAGAACCAAATGCTTCTACTACAGCGATATAACTTGGCGGAACTTTAACTTCAAAATGTAGGTTTGATTTTTTACGAAGGAAGTCAGCAACTTTGTTACCATTATCTTCAAGAACTTTCGGGTCTTGGCCAGGAATCAGAAACAGTTTGACCGGGTTCTTTTCGCTCCCTAATTCGTGATCATAGGTGCAAGCCGATAGCAGCAAGAAAGCAACAATAAAAAATGATTTAATTCGCATGTAATTCTAAGCTTCTACCTGTTTTTTGGGATAAAGCAAATTTAAATTTGACAGAGAAAACGGATTTTGAAACCCTAGCTTTATGAAAAAACTTATCCAATTTGCTCTATTCGTTTCTGTTGGTTCTTTAATGGCTTGTTCTTCAACTCCGATTGTTCCGTCTGCTGACAGCATTAAAATTAGTCGCGAAACGCCAAAGGATCCTGAGTGTAAAAACTTAGGTAGAGTCCAGGGTAAAACCGTTAGCGTTAAACCCGACCTTGAGGGAGCTATTGAGGATATGAAAAAAGAAGCCGCGTATAAAGGTGCCAACTACCTAGTCATGGAAACGGCATCTGCATATGAGACGGCTGTATCTGGTACAGCTTATTATTGTCCATAAGACCTTAGGCGTAAGCCGTTTTATTATAGACTAGTACCAACTTGTTTTAGGGCTAGCTAAAGAAATTCTTGGAAACTTTTTCGCAGTCAATGCTACAATATATACATGAAGCACGTATTGATTGTTTTATTTTTATTAGCGTCTCAATCTAAAACATTTGCCGAAGAACTCCATGGAATTTTTATGGTAGTGAAAGGCGACGTCGAAGTTGAATCCAAAAAAACCGGGAAATTTAAAGCAAAGGTAGCTTCCAAAGTCTACGCGGGTGATTTAGTCACAACGGGTGCGGATAGTCGTGCAAAAATCGTTATGTCTGATCGAAATGTTTTCAATATTTCTACTGATACAAAAATGACTATTAACAAATACGAAAATGATTCTACCACGGGTGTGAAAAACGTAGAGATTGATTTATCAAAAGGTAAAGTGCGCAGTAACGTCGAGCAGAAATATGACGGCGAGAAAAGTCAATTTATGATCAAAACGCCAACGGCTGTGGCCGGTGTACGCGGAACACAATTCTTAACATCATTTGATCCAGCCACTAGACGAACAGAAATTGTTACCTTCAAAGGTGCGGTGGCGCTTTCTTTACCGGGCTCAAGTACGCCACCGGTGATCGTTAAAAAAGGCGAAACGTCCTCTGTGACTCAAGGTCAAGCCGCGCCGGAAGCGCCTAAACAGATGAAGAAAGAAGATTTGGATAAAGCTAATGGATCTACTGCGAAGAATGAAAGCAAAGAACAAGGCCGTAGTCCAGCATCAGAAGCAAATCCTGGTAGTAGTAGTGGTATGGTAGATAAAGCCGATGTAGCTGTGGATGTAAAGAATGTTCCGAAAGCATTTGATGCTCCTCCGCCACCCGTTGTTTCAGGACCTCCTATAGTGAAACCTCCTGTGGTTCCGCCGCCAGTACCGACTGACATTATTTCTAATAAGAGTCTGAAAACAAAAGTTATTATTGTCCCGACAAGATAATAGTTTACACTGTTATCTATATGAAAAAATTCTTACTACTCTTTTTTTCAACGTCGATGGCGTTGGCGTTAGGCCAACAAATTACACTTCTAGAAAATCAGCCGATTTATATCGAGTTTCAGACTCAAAATAAATCGTCGAATACATCTCAATTTATTTCCGTGACCGAAGTGCAAACTAAAAGAAGGGCCTCTGTCGAGTTAATGCCTACGGTGCAGGATAAGAGCATTTTAACTGGTTATTTTCGCATTCAAATGAATTTGGAAAAGTACCCAAGTCAGTTATTAGAATTTGAAACAAAGACCGGTAATAAATTATATGCATTTGTTCTTCCCAACACCAACACGTCAGAGAAAGCATTGTCGGTCGTATTGTTTCAAACAGAAAAAGAATGGCAAGCGTATTCAGTTCAGTTTATGAATAAAGCCACTGAAGACTTAAAAAAGAAACTCCAAGAAGTTAAGACGGCAAAAGGTTTAAATCCAGATCAAGTTCAAGATAAGAAAGAAACCATCGTTCGCTTGAACGACCGTATTCAAGAACAATCACGTTTAAGTTTTGAAACTCAGGAAGCACTTAAGCGTGAAGAGTTACTAAAACAACAACAGGCGCAAAGTGAAGAAGCTAAACGCCAATCTAAACAACAGGCCAAGATCTTGGCGGACAGAGCTGATAAAGAGTATCGTGCGGGTAAGTTTCAGCTGGCCGCAACGAGCTACCAGAAAGCTTATGAGTTAGATCCGGAGAATGATTCCTTCCTATATAAATATGGAGTTGCTCTCTACAAAGTAGGAAACTACAACAAATCACTTTCTATTCTGTCGATGGCCGAAGGCGGCGATCAAAATCAGATTGAGCATCGCTATTACGTTGGTCTAAATCATTTAAAGTTAAACGAACTAGATAAAGCGTTAGAAGATTTTGCAGATATCCAAGAGGAAAAAGATGTTGAATTGAGTCCACCGGCGGCATTTTACGCCGGTACGATTGAATTTCAAAAAGCCTTGTATCCAAAAGCTAAAGAACGTTATCAATTTGTTTTGGATAATTCAAAAGATCCCAAGTTAGATAAGAAAGCGGAAGCAAGAATCGAAGAGATTGATCGTATTGAGAGTTTTCTTGAATCTCAAAAAGAAATTCTACGGTACAATTTATATACGGGTCTTCAATACGATGGAAATGTTCTTAATATCTCTACCCAAAATCTAACCACGGGTTCAGAAGCATATCGATTGTTATATGGCGGCTCGTTAACGTATTATTACTATAGAACTATGTCTTCCAAATACGCTGCGGAAGCGGTTTTATCCGATATGTATAGTGTGGATAAGAATTTTAAAAGTAGCAGCACTATTCAAGCTGCAGATCCCTTGCAGTATGGCGTGCGTCTTCCTATTAATTACACGTACACTTGGTTGAAACGATCATTTAGCTCGAATGTTATTCCTTATGTATTTATGTTGAACATGAGTGACGATGGTGGATCCCGAAAGCAGATTTTGAATTCGTCTGGTTTAGCATTGGATACCCAGTGGGATCAGGACAGTAACAAGTTCCATATCGTGAAATTTGATTACGTCGTGGATAAATCGTCTTTAGAAGTTTCAAGTACTGATGATGACCAGTCGGCAAAACGCATGTCGATTAACTATAATTGGCTGAAATTGCTAAATCAGACGGGTGATAAATCAGTTCTTGCCGACGTTGGCTATATTTCCAACGCATCCGAAGGAAAAAATAATACGTATAACAAAGTGATTGTTGCGGGAACGTACTCTTTCCCTTGGAGTGCGAAATATAAAGGAAGCGCTCGGTTGGATTACTCGGACTTGAAATATACAAATAATTCAAATGAAAGAAAAGACACGATCTATGGCTTAACTCTTGGGGCTGCTCAAGATTTGAGTAAGAGAAACAATATTTCCCTTACATTGTCATACTTAGTGAATAATTCTAATGTTGAAGCCTATAAATATAATAAAATGGTTTTAGGATTCATTTATTCATTCTCGGGTAGCTATTCTAAAAAATAACATTAATGTGCATAAACTTAGATTTTATCTGACACTTTTAGTTTATAGTTTCGATCATTCCGTACACTTGCTTTAAGGAATACCGCATTTATTGAATAGAGTTGCGAGGTCGATCGCATTGACGTTCTTTCCAAGAGAGCGGTTCAAATGGCTGAGCCGCATATGACCAAGCAGCGTATAAAAGGATTCCTTTAATGACCAACACAAGATGCTGACTTATAATAAACGAATGAAGTCTGAAGGTATACAACAGCAAAAAATCAATAATGTCCTTCTTTCTTCCGCGGAAAACAACATTCATGATATTTTAAGTTTATTTCAATTCCACAAAATGACTATTTCAGAGGTCATGCAGTTTATTTTTGTAAAATGTCCGGAGACTCACAAAATTAAATTTTTGGAAGCCCTTATAAAAATGCCTCATCCGCCACTCGCTGAAAAACACGGGAATTCCGTCGTGGAAGCTGATCGGCAAAATTTTTTGATAGCCCTTAATAATTTGGCACATCTACTTTACTCGAAAAACATGGGGGACCAGTCTTATCAATTGCTAGAGCCATTTAAAAGCTGTGTTGTACAAAACCCGCATTTTGGTCACAACTACGCTTGCTGCCTCATGTTGTCAGGAAAGAAATCTGAAGCAATCGAAATGATTCGTCTAGCGGCTGAAAATGGATACGAAGAAACGCGAGAAATGGAATTCGATCCTACTTTTGTTACTCTAGCTCAGGATCCAAAGTTTAAAGAAATTTTTACTGCCTGGAAAAAAAACGGCTTTATTAAGAATGGCTACCATGTCGACATTGAAGGCATCAAGGCTCATTGGCCGTCACAGATACCATTTCCCTCGATTCTTCAAGAGTTTGGTGATTGGCTTAGACGTCAAGCTCCGAAATCGATAGGACTCTTTCGAATGGAAAATCCGCATCCATATTTTGGGCAAATCAACACACATCTACGCCCTTTTTTTGGAGAATTCCTCTCAGTTATCGATGGTACCAAGATCGCTATATGGAAGTATTCAGATCAAGCATTAGCACCTTTTCCTGTGGTTCAACTTTGCGATACTGGAGAATTTGAATTGATCGCGGAAAGTATTGAAGAGTTTTTTTTGAAGTGGGGTCAAGGACAAAGTGGAGTGTATGACCTGACTGCCAAAGGCGATTCGAAAGATGCGCTTAAAAGGTGGACTGCCTCGAAAAGTCTCGTAAAACCTCATCCATCAGATCATCCCGATTTCGAAGCTTGGATATATCCAAAAATTTAAAATCCGAAGTTTCCATAAACCTCGAATGGCATCACAACGGTCACAAACGCTGATTGCTGAGCGAAAAGAGTAGTTTGTGTTTCCTCCAAACCAGCACTGTGTTTTATTAAATTTGATTTAGCTTACGCGAAGCAAGGCGCCTCTAAATAACATCGCTGTGATCATATTTACCTGACTTAGATTGAGAACAACGGGGAGTCAGTGACAATTAAACGCTTGGCAACGCGCCCGTGTTTCATTTTAAGAATGTCCAGATAACTTAACTTATGATTTGGTAAAAACGCGACGATAGTAAGGTTGTGAGAAATGTTCTAATGATGGACGTAACTAGAAAAAGGCAAGGAACATGGATTCTCTTAAAGTAGTGTATCTTCTTTTTACCGCGACAATCATAGTAGCCTTGTTCATGGCGGTATTTCAGTTAGTTATTGAGAAAAAACAAATTTATTTTTACTCAGTACTATATTGGGCCTCAATTCTTTTAAGCACGGTTATTAATTTAGTTGTCCAGGATCAACAATCCCTTATTTTTCCGTTGGTTGGTATAGGGACATTCGTATCGCAAACGATTTTAGCATTGGTTATATGTAAAGTAAGAAATGTAAATTATAATCAAAAATTAGGAGCGCTCGTATTTATAGTAGCATTTATAGTTACTGTTATAAGCGCACAGTTTTTTATGGTGCCGTTTGAAATTTTTGGCTATTTGCTTTCGTTTGGATCGGCGTTTCCTGTGTTTTTGGCTTTTTATCTCGTGTTTAAGGAAAAACGCAGCAAGTTCTCTAGTGGTCAGACGTTGTTTTTTTCTATCGCACTTTTACTGACCCTTCATTATTTAGATTATGCTTACTTCAAGAATAAACCAGAGTTTTTCATTTTGGCACTTTCCATTGCATTTCTCATCATTCACACATTGTCAGCCTTAATTCCCATGGTTATTAATGAGTATTCCTTGTTTGTAAAGAATCAAAATTTAGAGATGGAAATTCAACATCGTTTGACTGACCTAAGAAAAGCGGACCTGCAAATTTGGGAATCTAACAAGCTGGCCAGTCTGGGACAACTCTCGGGAGTCTTAGCCCACGAACTCAACAGCCCTCTGGCCTCGATTTCAATTACAGCACAATCTATTTTAAAATTGGTTTCGTCAGATAAGATCGATAGAGATTCAGTTTCTGAACGAGCTTTTAAAATTAAAAGCGTTGTTGAAAACATATCGAAAATGACGTCAGTTTTAAGGGAGGCTGCCGGAGAGAAAAAAATAAGCCATCGTACCCAAATTGACTTAAAAACGGTTGTCGAGGATATCGAGCGATCGACATTTGAATATTGCGCTCAAAAAAATATTCAATTCTCGACGGCTTATCGGGGGAGTTACTTTAACATAATTGGAAATCAAAATGAAACCGTTCAGGCGATACGAAATTTCCTAAGTGAAGCTATTGAAGCTATTGACAGCTCCGTTTCCCCATGGATTCGGATCGAACTTCTGGAGTCCGAGGAAAATATTTTAATTTCTTTTTCTGATTCTCGTCAGAATAATAGCCATTTTGCAGATGATGACCTTAAGAAAGTAAAAACAAAATCATTTAACATTCAAAATTACAGCAACTTAGGATTAAGTATGGTGGTTGCCAAAGCGATTGTTGAAGGACAGAACGGTAAAATAGAATTTGATTTCAATTCTGCTAATAGGAAAACCATTGTTAGTTTCCCCAAGATAAAATAATTTAACCAAGGAAGGCTAAATGAAAAAAATACTAATCGTCGAGGATGACGAGGTTTTAAGAGAGGTTTTGGTGTACATGTTTCGATCGGAAGGTTTCGAAACTGTCGAGGCCGAGAACGGATTAATAGGCTATGAAGTGTTCCTCGCTGAGCATCCGGATGTCATAGTTTCCGATGTCATTATGCCTAAGTGTGATGGTGTAGAGTTTTCTCGACGAGTGTTTTCAAGCGCGCATCCTGTTCCCATAGCTATCGTATCAGGCTATACAAATAATTTGAATTTGAACGATCTTTCTCAATCCCCTCATCTGATTGGTGTCTTTGAGAAACCATTTGACGAAAATCATCTAATTAAAGAAGTAAAGGCAGCCGTGAAGCTATAAATTAGGTTCCCATAATGCTTCGCTAGAAGAAAAGATGTTTTGGGCGGACCTTTGGCAACGAATTTCCCTGATTTTCGAAATTTGCGATGTGTCCCTGATTTATTTAGGGTATTTTTCTTGAATAGCAAAAGACTACAATTAATGAAACATTTTAATACATTATTGACAAAAAAACTGAGTATTTTAAACTCAAATAGAACTTAATTTCTAGGAAATGATATGAAAAAATTGTTCTTATTTGCTTTGCTCAACTTTGCTTGTGCCTCAAACGATGTAAAAAAAACGCACGTAGCGGCTTTGCCAGTTCAAACACAAACAACAGTTCCTAAAATTGAATTAACTCAATTAACTTCTTTCAAAAAAATATCAACTTGGAATGGTTGGGTTTGTGCAGACTATTTAGATAATAGAAACCAAAGCGTATGGTATCGGGAAGATCTTGGAATTCAAGATCTCACTGTGTATGATAATGACTGTGCCTACTGGGGAAACCATCCGCCAAAAGAATAGTCAGCTATTGATTTGTTAAGACTCAAACCATTTTCAAAATGATCTCATTCTATTTCGTCTTCATAACGTAGACACCATCCCATTCTGCGGGAGGGGGTTCTTCTAAGAATTCTTTGCAGCGCTTAATATAGATTTTTGAAACAGGATCGTCGTCTTTTATGGCCAATGCTTTTTCAAATTCAGTAATGGCATTTTGGAAGTCTTTGATTAGGTAGAATTCATAGCCTTTTTTGAATTCATTCAAATAATTAAATGAATCGGATTTTGTGTTTTTTGTTTCTGCCACAAGCTCAAAAATGGCGACCGGTAGATTTTTTCCTTTTACTTTTACGCGGTCGATTTCGCGTGTGATGAATTTGCCTTTCACTTCTTCATTCGTCGTTTCATTGATGATAATGCGAACGCCGTATTCTTTTGTGGTTCCTTCCAGGCGGGATGCTAAATTCACTGAATCACCCATGACTGTGTAGTTTTGCACGATATTGCTGCCCATGTTACCCACGCTCATTTCACCCGTGTTGATACCGATTCCGATATCGATAAATGGAAGGTTTTGGTCTTTGAAAATTTGCTGTAAGTCTTTTAGCTTTACTAAACTTTGTAGAGCCGTGCGGCAGGCCTGTTCTGCGTGATTGTCGTCGGTAATCGGTGCACCGAAAAAAGCCATGATGGCATCGCCGATGTATTTATCCAGAGTTCCTTTATTTGCGAATACTATTTCGGTCATTGGTGTTAGATACAAGTTCAACACACGGGAGAGTTCTTCGGGGGCCAGTTTCTCTGAAATGGTAGTGAAGCCACGAACGTCCGAAAAAAAGACACTCATTCGTTGACGACGACCACCCAGTTTTAGATTTTCTTCTGACTTTAACAGCTCGTCGACGACAGCCGGAGAGACGTATTTCGAGAATGTGGATTTGAGTTGTTTTTTCTTAAGCTCTTCCGTGAAGTATTTGTAGAACGTAATCGCGATATTGGTGATAAAAGAGACAATGATCAGCAATAGGAAACCCGAAAATATGAGACCCATTTTTTGAAACAAGAACATATCCACAGCAAAAATTAAAGGAATTGTTATCAAGACTGAACTTAACGAGCTAACGGCACCAAGTTGCGACCAAAACAGAGTAATCAAAATACCGAAGACGAATATGATCCACGGGAAATACTGGCTTTCCTCAGGCCAATATTTCAGCATTGCGCGCTCATATAAATTTGCAAGCAAAGTTAAGTGGATTTCAGGCCCTGGGTAGTTAGCTTCTAGTGGAGTTGATCTTAAATCGTAAATACCAACGGCCGTAGCTCCAACAATCACAGAGCGACCTTTAAAAAATTCTTTTTTAGTTGTAAATATTTTTTTAACTTCAATCTGTTTATTTTCCGGATTCGTTTTTTTTATGTAGTAGAACATCTCCTCACTTTCAGAAAAAATCTCGGATGCGGGAACGTAGGGTAACGTCATTTGTTTACCATAGTATTTAATTAGGACGCGACCCGATGAATCTACTGGGATATCCATAACTTTTTTGTCATCAGAATCCGTGATTTGAAATGAAGTAATACGTTTTTCGTCGTTGCTAATATGCCTGTTAGCGGAAGAGCGTCTCTGAAGTTTAATGTCTGCGCGGTAACCTTTGGCAACAAGAAAAGACTGCAATGCGAGAGAAGGGATAAAACTTAATCCAAGGCGGTTTCCCGAGCGGAAAAACATTGGGTAGCGACGAACGTAACCATCTAAATCCTGATCGGCCACGAAGCTCGCAGTGTACATAGCTTTTTCCTGAATGGCCGGTACATTGGGTGTCCATTCGCCAAATTGCGGAATGGGGTTGAGCACGGTTTGTTGCACAAGACGTACTAATGAAGACTTCCAGTCGTTGGTGCTGGTGCCCGCAGCGGCTGCGACTAACACTTTATGAAGTATTTTAGAGTCTTTAGAAGATAGGGGCGTAATTGGAATCAGTTTTAGTTTGTCTTGATGTTTTTTGAAAACTTGTTCGTATTTTGAAGCAAAAAAATCTAAGTGAGCTTGGGAGCTTAAAGTAAAATCGTTCGGGGTTAGCCACTCATTGCAATACTCAAATATCTTTTTTGTGATTTCTAGTTTCAAGGCGTTTCGTTGAAATTGATGAAGTTCTTCGATGTTAGTTTTCTTATATTTTTTAAGTTTTATATCTGTGACGTCCTCAGCCAGTATCGAGAAAACCTGGTTGAAGAAAGGAGACCAATCCAAGTCGTCAAAATTATCAGTCTCATCATCAATGATCAACGTGGCGTTTAGTTTAACTATTTGATCTCCTTGATTGGCCTTAAATGCTTCGTTGATGCAATAGTCTTGATATGTATTTAGATGGTGGATTTCGCTATCGCTAAACGTTCCCAAAATAACTTTATCCGAATGCTTTTCTATAGCGGCCGCAAAGTTTTCGTCGGCTTTTGGGTTCTCGCGTTCTGGCTCGGAAAAAATAACATCATAGCCAATACTTGCAGCACCGTACTGGGTTAAAACTTTCTCGGTCATTTGTGCGAACAGTTCTCGTGTCCATGGCCAACGACCGATTTCACGCACGGAATCGTCATCGATAGCAATGAGTGCAACCGGCGCCGTCGATGGACTGGCGCCACGAATTTGATATTTGATGTCGTTGTAGCGACTGTCTAAAGTTTCAAAACTGATTAAAAGAGGATTTTGTGATTTGGCCTTGTCCGGAGAGTTTCTATTTATATAATAAATGTGCGAAAAGAATGCTAAAAGTGAACTGACCAGTAAGCCAATTAATAGGGGTAGTTTTTCGAATTTCATATATTCATTTCGAATATAACAAGGGAAACTTGATGTCGACTATAGTCCAAAAAGCGAATCGGCCAAGTGGAACCCGAAAATATAGTGTGAAGCTAAAGAATACAGACCAGCCAATATGAGTATTGTACCAGCTAGACGTTTCTTATTTGTTGGGGCCATAGAGACATTTTTTTTTACCATCAGCGAGACGGCGCTGAGTGCGGGTATGTTGCCCAAACAGAACAGCAGCATGACAAAGCCACCGCTGACGGGATTTTTTGTTGTAGCGGCGGCTAGCAAGAATGTATACAGCCACCCGCAGGGAAATAGTCCAGTGAACAGGCCAATCGAAAAACCAGACGACAAACTGAATCTGCGTTGAAACATAAAAAAATATTTCATTATAGAATTAAATTTCAATTTGGAACGATGTTCATAGTCCATCCAACTATATATCCCTAGGCCAATCAATAAAACAGAAAGCAGAATAATACTGGCAGACTGCAACCATTGGTAGTTAGACGACAGAAAAAACTGACCAACAAATCCAGCGAGTACGCCCAATCCCGTGTAACTCGTGATGCGACCAATTTGATACGAAAGCAGTTGTTTTTTCTGAGCCGCAATACTGGCAAGCGGAGAACACATACCTAAGCAATGCCAGCTACCGAAAAAACTAGTACTTAAAATCAACAGAGATACAAAAGGTACCCCGAGTTGGTCCCAGGGAAGGTGATTCGGAGTTATGGTTCCTCCCGCTTCGGTTGGTTAGGCCCAATTAAAGAAATTTCTTGAGAGAGTTCTATTTCTTCTTCGTGGTGGGAAACGGTTTTAATTTTCAAATTTATTTTTTTAGCGCCAGTAGAATCTAAAATGGCAGGATCAAAAAGAACAAAGAAATGTGTAGTTAAGCTTTCGCCACCTTTTATTTCATACGGGTTGTTTTGCATCCTAACTTCGAGATTTAAATCTGAAGGAAAAAAGATTTCTTGTTTAAGGTCTTTCGTGTTTTGGTTTTTTGAATGCAGTTTGAAATGATTCAGAATTTTTTTACCGGTTGCTGTTTCAATCGTTTGGTAAGGGGTATCTTGAGCTCGCAAAATGGCGACGTCGACAGATTTTCTAACTGAAACAAGGTACAACAGTGCGATAAACAAAACTAAACAAATAGCTAAATACAGTAACTGACGCCCTTTATAAATATGATTTGTTTTGCCAGATACGGTTGCGTACTTGATTAGACCTGTGGGTTTGTTTACTTTGGTCATTATTGTGTCGCAGGCGTCTATGCAGGCGGTGCAGGCGATACATTCCATTTGCAGGCCCTTGCGTATATCAATGCCAGTAGGGCAGACCTGAACGCAACGGTTACAGGAAACGCAGTCTCCGCGAGGTTTTCCTGGACTTTCTAATCCTTTCCTTGGCTCGCCTCGTTTTTCGTCATACAGAACGGCAAGTGAACGCTGATCCATCAAAACGCTTTGGAAGCGACCGTAGGGACACATGATAATACAAAATTGTTCGCGAAACCAACCAAAGTCGAACAAAAGAATCGCGGTAATAAATAGAACAATTAAAAATGTCGTTTGATGGGCTGAGATATCACCGGAATAGACCCATTTCGTCAGCTGATCGGACCCAACAAAATACGCGGTGAATGAATGGGCGATCAATGAAGAGGCGATAAAAAACAGAAACCACTTTAGAGTCAGTTTAAAAATTTTGTTAAATGAAAGTTCAGAATTGTTTAGTTGACGACGCTGAATATAGTCGCCTTCTACCCAACGTTCGATTCGGCGATAGATGAAATCAATAAACACGGTTTGAGGGCACGCCCAGCCGCACCAAACGCGGCCCCAAATAGACGTTACTAATGTTAATCCAAACGCAAAGATGGCAACGATTAGAAAAATCATCGGCGCGTCGTGAGCCCAAAACGTAATCCCAAATAAAGCGAACTTGCGATTAGGAATATCTAGTAAAATAGTCTGCTCACCATTTATTTTTGTCCAAGGCAAAAATAGAAACAAAATAATTAAGAATGCATAGACCGCGTTTCTTCGTTTCATCCAGTAGCCAGTGACTTCAGCCGGAATAATACGAGAACGCGATCCATCCTTGTCCAGCATTGACAGGCGATTTGGGTCTAAACCCAGATTAGTACCGTTGGAAGATTGTCCTAAATCGTCTGTCATAGAGTTACTCTACTTTTTGCCCTTGAGGCTCTTTCGGGTTTGCTGGTTTACTGCCGTGCTTCGAGTGAATGAACGATGCTACAGCAAGCACTTCTTCATTTTTCATAATGCCTTCCCAAGGCGGCATGCCTTTTTCTGGAACTCCCGATCGCACAGTGGTAACGATGTCTGTCATTGTCCCTTTTCCGTGAATCCAGAAGTCATCGGTTAAATTGGGACCAATCATTCCCTGCAATTCAGCGCCATGGCACGAAGCACACTTGGATTGAAAGTTCTCAGCACCGACGGCCAGCAGTTTTGGATCTTTCGCTTTTTCTAGTAAAACTTCTTCACTATCTAAAACCTTAGGTCCAGTGCTTGTTTTTACCGATTCGATTTGCGCCAGCGCAATCTCGAGATCCTTTTTCAAGGTATTGCCGCTGCCAGATTCGTAGTGAATAACGTAAATAAAAGCAAAAATAATAGTTCCGTAGAACGTCATCAACCACCAGCCTGGTAGTGGATTGTCGTACTCTTTGATGCCGTCGTAGTCGTGCCCTGCTATTTCTTTGTCTGTTTCATTGCTCATAAGTCATCTCCATCTTTTAGAGGAATTTGAGAAATTTTATCATAATAAGGTTTTGCATTTTTTCTAAAGGTCCATACTAAAACGAAACCAAAAGTACCTGCGAATAATATCAACGCCGCTAACGCCAGCGGCACATCGTTAAAGTGAGCCAGCCACAGTTTTGCCATTGTCGTCTCCTTTTTTCTTTTCTTTTTGTCCCAGAGCTTGCATGTAAGCGATCAACGCTATGATTTCTTTTCGCTCTAGTCCCTGTTGAGTGATGCCTTGGTCTGCCAAATCTTTAGCGATGATTTTCGCTTCGTTTTCAGCGATGACATCGGCTTGTGCAATTGTTTTTTCATCGTACGGAACGCCGATCGCGCTCATCACAGATACTTTCTTACGGATAACAACGAAATCAATCGCGTTGTCGGCAAGCCATGGGTAGTTCGGCATAATTGATTTTGGAGTGACCGAGCGCGGATCCAGCATGTGCTTGTAGTGCCACAAGTTAGGATATTTTTTGCCAACGCGTGCTAGGTCAGGACCAGTACGTTTCGAACCCCATTGAAACGGGTGATCGTACATCGATTCAGAGATGGTCGATGCTTTTCCAAATCTTAAAACATCGTCTGCTACTTGACGAATCATTTGCGAATGGCAAGTGTAGCAGCCTTCTTTGATATAGATATCACGGCCCGCAAGCTCTAGGGGCGTGTAAGGTGATACGGGTACTTCATCCTTGATGTATTGTTTCAAATTGAGTGAAGGATAAATTTCTAAAACAGACCCAACGAAAACCGCTAGGAATGCTAAAACCGAAAATGTCGGAATTAACCCTTCTAGACGACGGTGTCCTGTTTCTGGTTCAGAATGAAGTTCTTTTGGAGCCGCTGCTACCATCACTTCAGAATCAGCTTGGTTTGCAGGAGCCAATTGAATTGTTTTAAACACGTTGTAGACCATGATGAAAAATCCAACCATGTACAAAGTGCCCGCAACTGCACGCACCCAATAAAGTGGTACGATTTTTAATACAGTTTCTACAAAGTCAGGGTAAAGAAGATTTCCATTACCGTCCATCGCACGCCACATTAGACCTTGAGTTATTCCAGCTGAGGTCATTGATACATAGTAAAGTACAATGCCAGCTAAGCCGATCCAAAAATGTGTCGTCATCAATGATTTTGAATACATTTGAGTGCGCCATAGTTTTGGAATTAAAAAGTAAGTCATACCAAAAATCATAAATCCGTTCCAACCCAAAGTTCCGCCATGCACGTGACCGATGATCCAGTCCGTATAGTGAGCTAAGTGGCTGACCGATTTAATTGAAAGCAGAGGTCCTTCGAATGTAGACATACCATAGAATGTGACGGCTGTTACAAAGAACTTAACGATAGGGTCTGTTCGTAATAGATGCCAAACACCGCGAAGAGTCAGTAAACCGTTAATCATTCCACCCCAGCTAGGTGCCCAAAGCATGACAGAAAAAACCATTCCGAATGTTTGCGCCCAATCAGGTAATGCCGTGTACAGCAAGTGATGTGGACCGGCCCAAATGTAAATAAAAATCAAAGCCCAAAAGTGAACTATGGATAGTCGATATGAATACACTGGGCGATTAACTGCTTTAGGAACAAAGTAATACATCAATCCTAAAAATGGAGTTGTTAGGAAAAATGCAACAGCATTGTGTCCATACCACCATTGAATCATAGCATCCTGAACGCCGGCCCAGACGGGGTAAGACTTCAAGAAACTCACTGGATATTCGATTGAGTTTACAATATGTAACATGGCCACAGTGATGATCGTTGCGATGTAGAACCACAGTGCTACGTAAATATGTTTTTCGCGACGCTTGTAAAGCGTTCCGAAAAAGTTAACCCCAAAGATGACCCAAAAGACTGCGATAGCGATATCGATCGGCCATTCTAGTTCGGCGTACTCTTTTCCTTGCGAATAACCAAGAGGTAGAGTGATGGCCGCTGACAAGATAATCGCTTGCCAACCCCAAAAATGAAGCCAGCTGAGCGTGTCGTTAAACATGCGCGTTTTACATAAACGCTGAGTGGAATAATAAATCCCCGCAAAAATGGCGTTACCACCGAATGCGAAAATAGCGGCATTGGTATGCAATGGTCGCATGCGCCCATAAGTAAACCATTCGAGGTTCATGTTGAACGGCCAATATGCCAGTTGCAGTGCGATCAGCACGCCGACAAGAAAAGCTATGCCCGCAAATACCAGCGTTGCTAGCAGAAAAGCTTTTACGATTTTATCATCGTAAATAACTTTTACTAGTTGATTGTTTTTAGATGATTCCACTTTTGCTCCCTTCATTGGATATCTCATTATTTTTTTTGTTATTTTTATCGTCGATTAAAATGCGCATCGCCGGAGTTTCTAGGTCATCAAATTGTCCTTTAGAGGACGCCCACAAAAAAGCGACGACAAAAAATCCAGCAAATGCCATTGCCATGGGTATCATCAAAAAAATGATATTCATTTTAGCCCCCGGTATGTATTTACGATGATCAACAAACTACTAATAGGCATCAAGATCGCGGCCACCAAAGGATTGACGTATCCCAGTAGAGCCAAGGATCCTCCCAAAAAATTGTAAAGCAGGGCAAAAGCCAAATTTAGTTTCAGAATTTGTTGGGATCGTTTTGAAATACGAATCAAATCTAACAGCGAGTTTAATCCAGGACGAGTAAAACAGATATCACTGGAATTGTGGCTCAGTGAAACGGAACCTTTTACTGAAATGCCTACGTGAGCACTGTTAAGCGCCAAGGAATCATTTGCGCCATCACCGATCATGCAAGCAAACGGAACTGTCCTAATAATGCCTAATTTTTGCTGTGGGCTTCTAGCTGAATAAACGAGTTCAGGTTTAATACCCGTATCGTTAGCTATTTTATCTACGATACTTTTTCTATCGCCAGAAATGATTCCGATATCGTAGTTCCAACGAATCAACTCCTGGATCACATTTTTTGTGTCAGGATGAAGTTCGTCCGAAAAATAAAAATACGCCAGTGTCTGACTGTCTTTTTTTAATTTAACACTCATGAGTCCACTTTCCTCACGCGAGTAGTTAGATTCTAGAGAATAAGAAGCGCCAGCAAATTCACCACTGACCCCTTTGCCGATAATTTCAGAAAAATTTTTAATATTTACTGGGGGTAGGTTCGACCAGGATTTTCTAAAAGCAAAGGCCAGTGGGTGAAGAGATCGACTTTCTAGTGCCAATACTATTTGTTTCCATTCATCAGGAATTTGGCAGGGAAAACTGGAAACCAACGCCAATTGCCCCGATGTAAGCGTACCAGTTTTGTCGAAAAATATAGTTTTCAACTGAAGCACTTTCTCGAAAACATTTCCGTTCTTGATTAGAATGCCAAGGTCACGAGCTTTTCGTAACGAAAGCGCGTAAGTCAGGGGGGTGCCGAATGCCAATGCACACGGGCACGCTATAACGATCAAAGCCAAGGATCGGTTGAAGGCGTCGTCGTAATTAACAAGGGCACCATAAACGAAAAAGAAAATCACTGCGATAGAAAAAACGATTCCGATCAACCAATGTGATATGGTTTCAGATAATGCTACAAACTGAGTTTTTTTCAGAGAATCTTTTTCTAGTGAAGAAATTATTTTGCCAATTTCAGTATCGTGCCCAACTTTAGTAACTTTCATTTCAAAAGATTTATTTAGGCAACGGGTTCCGGCATAAACATCCATTCCTAAAGCCAATGTGTGCGGTAGTGATTCACCGTTTAGTATCGAAATGTCGATGTCGGCATTGACAGAATTTAGAGCGCCATCGGCAGGGATAATTTGGTCTGGATAAATAATTAGTGTGTCGCCTACGCTGATATTCAGCGATAATTTAGAAGTTTTCCCCGACTGTGTTTTGCACTCAATAGTCTGAATCGGAAGGAAGCTAAGAATCGAAGAATCACTTAGCGTTTTTTGTTGGATGCGCTTTACCAAAAAGCGTGTTGATAAAATTAGAAATAAGAAACTGGCTGTTGAATCAAAATAGATGTCCGGTTTGCCCAAGATCAGATTCATCGTAGAAAAAATAAAGCCCGTTAGCAAAGCAACAACGATCGGCAGATCTACGTTGATGACTCGATATCGTAAGCTATTCCAGGCGCCTTGGTAGAAAGGAACGGAAGAATAAAATAATATTGGTAAAAATAGAAAGAAACTAATCCAATTAAATGCCACGGCGTAAGGACCAGTCAGGCCACCATAGATGGGAACTACAAATAGCATAATGTTACCGGCACAGGCGCCTGCTATGGCGATCCGTTTCAAACTGGTGCGGTTTTCTGATTTATATTTGTCAGCCAAATTTTCGTTTTTTGAAAGGGGAGATCCACGATAACCCAGTTCCTCTAATAAACCTAAAAACTGACTGATTTTAAAATCATCACTAACGATGACTTTGGCAAGAGATAGACCAAAGTTCACCTCGATCGAGGTCACTTGGTTAGTAAACTCTGGAATTTTCTCTAATAAATGGATGCATGAGGCACATTGCAGACCTTCGATATAGAACGTAAATTCGTTCTCGTTGGCCGGATTCTTATAGAAAGATTTAAACTCCTCTGAATCCATAAATTCGTTTTTCTTACTTTGTAAGGACTGATCTCCTTTGGGAAGCCACGATTTATAGTCTATTTGAAACAATAGCTCGCAAGCTTGGCAGCAAAACTCAGCACCATCAAGGCATTGCTGATCACAATACTTACAATTTGGGAATGAATGCGAGAGTTCCATATACGATTAGAATCGTCTATATGGACTTATTTAAATATGACGGCCATCATGTTCCGAAATTTTAATTTACAAATGGGAAGCTTTAGATTGGATCCCAGCACGATCCAGAATGAGAATCTTTCGTCCAGCTTGATCAATCAGGCCCTCTTTTTCAAATTGGGCCAATGTGCGCATGACAGTTTCGGGTGTTGTGCCAGCCCATTGGGCAATTTCTTTGCGAGTCCATTTTTGCTCGTTGAAATGATCTTGTAAAAATAGGATAGCTTCAGCGACACGCTCAGAAGCTTCTTTGTCCATTTGATCTATCCATTTTTCTTCTGCCGATCGCAAGTCTTTGCAAATCGCCTGCATGAAGTTTAGGGTCGCTTCGGGATGTTCAACAAAAACTTGGAATAGTTCCGTTTTGGGAACATAGCAAAGGGAGGTATCTTCCATGGCAATGGCATTAGCCTTATAAGGCTCGCGTGCAAAAAGCGACCTATATCCAACGATACCACCCGGGCCCAAAATTCGCAGAGTATGAGAATGGCCTTCCAAAGAATTTACTTCTAGTTTCACAAGGCCGGATTGTACGGCGAATAAACCCAAAGGATCTTGTCCTTGCTGAAATATCATTTGGCCTGATTTGTATTGGCAGACGACTTTGACTTTGTCGATCACTTGAATGACATCAGGAGATGAGCACAAAGCACTGTGATGCTTGGCTTCGCAGGTTAAACAGGAGTCGCGTTTTGTAGATGTACTCATAATTGCCTTTGTACATCTATTGTAGGCTTTTCTGTTTATTTCCGCAAGTGTTCAAAGTGATTCAAGATATCTTGAGGCTGTGTTTTCTGTCGCTGAATAAGCGATTTAAGGGTCGCGTACATATGTTCGGGATGCGTATTCATGTCAGAGATAATATAATTGAATTCACCTGAAAATACGGGATCATTACGAAGTGTATCAAATCCGCCAGCGGTGGTCAGTTCATAAAGTTTTTTAGAAAACTGGATCTGTTGCTGGGTCAGTTTTGGATTTTCGAACATTTGCCAAATGTGCTCAAGGTCGTGGATGACAAAGTCACGCAAATTACGTTTATGATCAAACGAATACTTAAACCAGTTCTGGGTGCGTAGTAGTGTTACACACCGATATCCGTGAGCCTGCATTTCCAACAATTCCAGAGGCGTCGGAATGTAATCTAAAATTTTCACGGTGTCTGGTTGCGTGAAGATATGGACAAGCCCCTTGTTTGATCTTAAGGTTTCTTTTTTAAAAACTGACTGATTCATAACTTGTCCCAAAGAAAGCTCCGGAGGTATTTTTTTCATCAATGAAGAGGTTACCCATTCTGAATTCTGCTTGGGATAAAGTAAGGTGTGAAGTTTCTGAGAACTGTGTTGCCGAGTTGGGCTCCAGCTTAGCCAGTGTTCGACGGGGAATAAGTCATTGTAAGTCAGTAAATAGAGGCTGACTATGTCACCTTTGCTTAAGAGCTTATTTTGGAATTGATTCCAAAGATTTTCTAAACGACGTTCAAGGGTTTCAAAATCGATCACATCTTCTTAGAAAAAATTTCAGGTAATTAGGCAAATAAAAAACAATAACGCTTAAGGTCTTTTGAGCCTTGGGATTGAAGTTCAAGGTGGTATGAATGAGAATCAAAGAATCTGTTACACCCAAGGAGGGGTCGTGAATAGTTTATTGAAATCAGTCATTCTTATGACGTTGAACGCAGGGATTGCGTTCGCTCTGACTATGGCTCCCACGGGCTCGGCGCCCGAAAATAATCTTAAGTACAGTTATTATTATCAAATCGCAGATAAATCATTGGCTCAAGTCGGGTTTAAATCACCTGCTGAAATAATTTCTTCGTCGGTGCGATCACTAGCGCCGGGACAGCAGCCATCTATCAATTTGATGATTTGGAATTTGGTATCACAGCCACTACCGGTACCTAAAGAGCGTTACGATCGTGCGAAACATTTTGGAACGTGGATTGTAGATGGTCGCCAGGGAAACTGCATGAACACCCGAGGAGTTGTATTAAAGCGTGATTCATTGACGTCTATAGGTTTAGATCCTACTAATCGCTGCTTTGTGAAAACAGGCGAATGGTACGATCCATACAGCAATCAACGATTTGGGGATGCCGCTCAGATTCAAATCGATCACTTTGTTCCCTTAAAGCATGTCTATATTTCGGGTGGTTTTCAATGGGATGCCCGCCTGAAATGTTTGTATGCGAATTACACTGGATTCAAAACTCACCTGTTGTCGGTGTCATCTACAGAGAATATGAAGAAATCTGATGCCACTCCATACAGTTACTTGCCGCCAAATAAATCCTTTACGTGCGCGTATCTAGTGAACTGGTTGAAGATCAAGCGAATCTGGAGCCTAGCTTTGATTCCGCCAGAAACACAGGCCATCGCGAATGCATTTAAAGCCAATAACTGCGATGTAAATCAGTTCAACATGCCTGTGGCCGAACTAATTGAGCAGCGCAAATACATCAACGACAATTATAAATTGTGCGATAGTGATGTAGGTGGGCGGCTTCGAGGGCTTAGATAATGCTTCGAGTATTTGTAGCGCTTGTTTTTATTGTTGCAGCCGGTGTTTTTGGCTACCTATCATGGACCCAAGACGATTTTTGTTTGATTTGTGGTAAGCAGGCTGATTCCAGTTCTCTGCATTCGAATAACTTTCAAGGTTTGTTGATTAAAGATTTAAAACAAGCGGAACAAAATAAAGAACTACCGGGGACATGGACTCAAATTGCGGAAGTTAAGTATTTGTATCATTCAAGAAAAGTTCAAAAATCATTGGATAAAAGTCCCATTGTTGGCATCAATAAAAAAGGCACGAAGCGACTACTGGTTGAGTTTTTTGATGAGCCGGAAAGTGCAGACATGGTTATCGTTCGCTACAACATCGTTGATATCGCTAGTGGAAATACCGTGGGCGAAATCAATCGTCGTTTGAAGTTACCTATGACACCGGCACAAGTACCTCAAAAAGCAGCTGTAAAGCCCTCATCGGCGCTTCCGCCTAAAAAATAGGCTTTTGTTTTCATTGTCTTTTCAATTAATACTATTCTTCTTATTTTGCTCGACACTTGGGTAGGTTTTTAGTTACCTCGCCGTAAATAAAAACAAAAAAGGGGATCGTATGATTCAAAAATTTTCTTTGTTAATGCTTTTAATCGGCTCTGCAGCGTTGGCTCACTTAAAAATAGGTACTTACGCTGGTGTTCAGGCCAATGGCCAAGCTTGCCAATTCACTGTTAAAAAAATTTACTACGTTAACAACGTAGCTCATCCTCTTAATGAACGCGTAGACATTGATGTTCAAGGCGTGGCATTCACAATCCAACATCCTCCGGTTATTTCATCTGAAAAGAAAATGGCGTATTTCAATCACGATATGTTTCAAGGCATCTTGCCCACTCAACAAGGCGCAATGGCTTTTGAATTAAAAGTAACTCACGCGGCTCGCGCCACACGCGACGAAGCAATCCCGACAGAATTTCACTTGATTCAACACGTGTATCAAGGTGACAAACGTGGTTCTTTGGATTGCACTCTGCGTACGGCTCGATAACTTTTTAGATTTATAGGATTTGATTTAAAGGCGGCTTTGGCGATAAACCAAAGCCGCCTTTTTTTATGCTAATTTAGAGAGGACCTCAAATGCATTCTTGGATAGCTTATTCGACGCTGTCATTTGCTGAATTAACTTTCCTAGATACGATTTCTTATCTTCTGGCAAGCTGCCTACAACTTGTAATGTTGTAGCTAATCGCGCAGCGACCTGCGGATTAAACGCATCGATTTCCCCCAGTTTTCCTAAGAAGAAATCATAATGAGAATTATCTTGATGGAAGTAGAACAAATTGTTTCCAAAATTCCTAAGCAATGAATAAACCTGATTCGGATTTTCCTGGTTGAAATACCCTTGGGAGCAAACCCATTTGATAGTTTCGAATGTTTCGGGATGATCACTGGTCGCAATGGTTTGAAGCCATTTGTTTAGCACTAGCGGTTCTGATTTCCATTGCGTATAAAATTTTACAATCTCTTGCTTGCGGGCATCGCCAGTTAAAACTTTCAGCTGGGAACCAAATTGGAATAATACCGACGTAAAATTTTTAGTTTGGTACGGGTGAGGTTGTCCTTCTGCCGATTCTAGCAAGTCGGCCAAATTCATTTTCAATTCACGTTTGGCAGCACTGTTTTGATCATAGCGATCAGACTTAGCTTCTAGCTGAGTTAGTTCTGAATTTAGCTGGGATACTTTATTTTTCAAAGCGCTGCCTAGGTTTTTTCCAAAATAGGTTTTCATCGCCGATTCAGTTTTTTGAAAACCACTTGCATCTAAGAAACCCATAAACTGCATGATTACGGATTGAGACGGAAAGCTGAACAGTTTCGCTTTTACACGTTCTTCTAGTTTTTCATTTTTCAAAATGGATTCTAGCAGGCTGTTCAAGGGGTGCAACTTGTTGATAGCATCGCTTTTCTTTTCTAGTATTAACTGTGTATAAAGGCTCTTAAATGAGTTTAACCAATACTGCTGCAAAGATTCGTTACGATTGAATGTGTCGTCGTCGTTAAGTGCCAAAAAATAATAATCATCTAAGGGGCGGTTCCAAGAAACAATAATGGGGGCAGAAAAATTCCTTAAGAACGATACGACGGGTCGTCCGGACAAACCTTCCCATTTTACATCTAACGTGGGTGTTCTTAGCAAAATTAGTTTCTGGCCGTCGGAGTTTGTTTGTATTTGATTCGACTTAGTATCTAGTTTTTTTCCGTCGCGATCAAATAGATCTATAAAGATGGGTATTTCAAAAACAGACTCGATCTGTTCTAGGCGTAGAGTGTACGTCTTATTCAAAGAATCCCAAGTGTCGATGACGGAAACTTTAGGTGTACCGGGTTTTTGGTACCAGTTTACAAAGAGCTCAGAATTATAGCCCGATTCATCTAGAATAGTGGTGCGGTAGTCATCTGTCGTGATCGCGTGACCATCGTATTTTTTAAAATAGCGATCCATCGCTGTTTTAAACTGTTTCTTGCCCAAAATATTTTGCATCATGCGGATAACTTCAGCGCCTTTTTCATAAATGGTTGGCGTAAAAAAGTTGTCGACGGAATAGCATGATTCTGGGCGGACAGGATGTGCATTTGGTCCGGCATCTTCAGGGAATTGACGATTTTTCAATGTATCTACATCACGAATACGTTGAATTCCTTTTTCTGTCATATCGGCAGAAAATTGTTGGTCGCGAAAAACAGTTAAGCCTTCTTTCAGCGATAATTGAAACCAATTACGCAGGGTAATTCGATTTCCTGTCCAGTTGTGAAAATATTCATGGGCCACTACCGATTCAATATCAAAGAAATCAGTATCTGTTGCCGTCATACTGTCAGCAAGAATCAATTTAGAGTTGAAAATATTAAGGCCTTTGTTTTCCATAGCACCAGCATTAAAATCGTCAATGGCCACAATCATGTACTCAGATAAATCATATTCGCGATCAAATTTGTCCTCATCCCATTTCATGGCAAGTTTCAACGATTCCATGGCGTGCTGGCAACGAGGCGCTTTACCTTTTTCTGCATAGATTTCTAAATTTATTTTTTTTCCAGAACGAGTCGTATAGTTGTCTTTTAAAACATCCACATCACCAGCAAATAGAGCAAATAAATAGCATGGTTTTTTCCAAGGATCCTGCCATGTGACTCGATGACGAGTGTCACTCACGAACTTCTTATCAATGCGGTTCCCGTTAGAAAGAAGGATTGGGAATTTTTTAATGTCGGCTTCGATAGTTACTGTGTACATGGTCATGACGTCAGGACGATCTGGAAAGAATGTGATTTTGCGAAATCCTTCGGCTTCACACTGAGTCACCAAGAATGTCTTCGAAGCATAAAGGCCTTCCAGCGATTTATTTGCGTACGGATTTATTTTTGTTTTAATATTCAGTGTGAATTCTTTTGTTGTAGGCGTAATCATTAAGCCTTCATTTTTTTTATCCACTTTGAATTCCAAAGTTTGATTTCTATCAGTGAACGTCAGCTCTAAAATTTCTTGGTCTAGGCCATTCAAAAAAAATGGTTTAATTTCTTCCATTTGGTATTGGCTTTTTTGCCCAACAGTTACGTAGCTATCGAATATACTAAATTCAAGATCCAGTTTTAGAATTTGGTAGTGGGGTTTTTGATAATCTTTAAGAAACGTTTTTTCCATTTATTCCTCATATCGTTTGCAGTGCTCGCGACCTAAGTTAGCAGGAAAAAGGGTACGGAATCCACTCAAAAATAAAGTGTTTGACAGAAATTGCCTTTCCCTTTGGAATTATGGAATGTCAGCCAGTTTACGATCGCTTGTCATTGCTACTTCGCAGATAAAAGATGTCTTAAGGTTTTATGAAAACCTTGGGCTGACATTTAAAATCAAGAAGGTCAGTTTGGGCACCGAGTATTATTGGACAATGGCAAACGGGCTCGAGATTGCTTTCTTGGAAAAGCCGGATTTAAAACAAGATCCGCAGCCACATTACACTCTATCATTTGAAGTTAAGGATATCGATGCGAAATTTCAGCAGTTTGTTGCAAACAAATTCATTGGAATTTTGGATCCCACTGATTTTCCTGATGGCCGCAAAGCCATCGTGTTAGATCCTGACGGCCGTTCTGTGGAAATGACCGAAACCAAATAGGGGACCAGTTCTTGGTCCAGTAAAGCAAATAAGCTAGACAAATGCCCTGGGCGTGCGGTGCAATTTTTCTATATGAAAATGGAATTTCAGTTTTTCAGACAAGGTCGTCTTGCGTGGGCGTGCTTTATGCTTGCCTTAACTATAACTGCCAACGCCCAAGTGGAATCCAAATCGCAGGATTTGCAGTGGGCCGCTCAATATCGCCTGGAAGAACCCAGACCAAATCCGTATCAGCTGGACGAGTCTGAGTTTCAAAATTCGAAAAATCAAGGGCAGTGGCATACGCAGTACTACCCAATTGAAGTCACTGGGATTTTGCCACCGTTAAGGCCAATTAAAAAAATCTTGGATAACGATTTCAGAAATCCGTTGATTCGCATTCTTCAAGATCTGTTTCAAAAAATAAATATTTTTAAATCGTTTGATGATTTGATGAAGTGGTTAGGGTTAAATCCTTATCCTGATCAAAACGAAACCGGAATTTACAAAGTCTACGTTCCCGAAGATAAAATCATCAATCATCGATTTGGTATGGGGATGATGGCTCGCGGCGGGGCTACAGGCTTCACACTTAGCTGCACAGTCTGCCATTCAAGTTCACTTTTTGGTAAAACAGTTTTTGGTTTAACTAATCGTTTTCCTCGTGCAAACGAATTTTTCTTAAGAGCCACTCAAGCTATCAAAGTCGCACCGGCACCAATGTTCCAAGTTTATACGGGTAGCACGCCGGCCGAAATGAAATTGTTTAAACAAGTTCAATCAAATTTGAAATCTGTAGGCGCTGTGACGCCGCTGGCTTTGGGTTTAGATACATCGTTGGCACAAGTCGCGCTGAGTTTGCAAAAACGAAATCCAGATGCATGGTCGACGAAAAATTCATACTATGAAAAGCATCCACGTGCAGATTACCTAGACGCCATTCCTGCGGACAGTAAGCCGGCGGTGTGGTGGAATTTGAAATATAAAAATCGCTGGCTAAGTGATGGTAGTGTTATCAGTGGAAATCCGATCCTGACAAACATACTGTGGAATGAAATTGGGCGCGGTACTGATTTGGTAGAGCTGAACAGTTGGATCGATAAGAATGAACATGTTATTCGTGATTTAACTTCGGCCGTATTTTCAGTCGAGGCCCCACGTATCACCGATTTCTTTAGTGAAAACCAAATCAATATTCGCAGTGCTCAACGGGGCGAGGAACTATTCAAAGACAACTGTGCTAGCTGCCACGGAACGTATCATAAAAATTGGAGTTTGAATGAGTTTTCATCGGCACCCATTGCTGAGCAAATCAAAACGTACAAGGTCGTATATAAAAAGCAAACTCAGGTGAAAGATGTCGGTACTGACCCCTATCGTTACCTTGGCATGAAGTCCTTAGAGAAATTAAATCAATTACAAATTTCGCAAAACAATGGGATAGTAATACAAGCACAGAAAGGTTACGTCCCACCACCACTTGTCGGTATTTGGGCGCGTTGGCCTTATTTTCACAACAATTCAATTCCTAATCTTTGCGAGCTTTTAACGCCCGCTCGTTTAAGGAAGAAAGAGTTTTATCAAGGACCAGCTGTGGACAAGACAAAAGATTTTGATTTCGATTGCAATGGTTATCCCGCGCCTAGCGTAGCTCCAGTTGCATGGAAAAAAGATCCCGAGCTGAAATTTGATACTCGCAAAAAGGGTATGGGTAACATGGGACATGATGAAAGTATTTTCATAGTAGACGGCCAAGAGATTTTATCGGCGGCTGACAAAAAAGATCTGATTCACTTCTTGCAGACACTCTAACAGTTGAAACAGAGTTGAATCGTGAAATCTAAATTTTTATCCTCGTCGTTGAATTCGGTTAATCAAAAATTAGAAACTGTTTCAAAGGCCCGCTTAATAGTGGGTCTGCTTGTTTTAGTCTGCTGGTTTTATCCGGTTATTTTTAGTTCGGGTATGGCTGTTTTGTATCCCAGCAGTATATTGTTTATCATTGCATTTGTGGCTCTGGTGTATAAAAGCGCACGTATTCGTGAATTCAAAGAATACTTATTACAGCGCGAAAAAATGACTGAACGGCGTACGTGCCAAAATCAAACAGATTTTAAATACACTCCCGATGAGACCAATCGCTGGGGGCAGTTGGTTGCTAAAATGAATTTGGACAAATCGGCTCACTGGGACGATTTGGATTTAGTGAAAGCGCACGGCCTATTACAAGCCATTCACACAACGGGTAATGCAGAATCATTGCAGTCGATAATTAATTTGATGCGCCGAAATCCACTAAGTAAACAACAAATTCAAGAACGCCAGAATCGTGTGAAAATTTTGTCCCGCGGTCCGCGCCGCAAAGGTTTGGCGTTGCTGACTTTAAATCCTGAATCTTCGAGTGTAAATTCAACGCATGTGTTGCTGAAAGAATCGTTAGTCGATAGTCAATCCTGGGTGTACGCGGTCTACGCATACTATGCGATTCTTATTGTGTGTTATGGCTTGTTTTTGATCAAAGGCATAACCGCGTTCGCCGCAGTATTGTTTGGTCTATTTTTTATTTTCCCAATGGTGAACACCAAGGTAAAAATTTTCAAAACGTTAGCTTGGGTAAGTGGTTTTGAAGCGCAATTGAATCGATTGCAAAAAGTAAAAAAAATAGTTCATTCGTATGCCGTCAAAGCCGAAAAAGAAAACGTTCCCATGTTGCAGTCCTTTTTAGATTCTACAAACGGAGTGTCGTTTGAAAGTTCGATCCAAGAATTGAACCGAATTATCGGCGCTATGGGATTGCGACAAAACGTAATTTTGTATGCCATCGTTCATGCTTTTTTACCTTGGGATTTTTATTGGACAGCGCGTGCGGAAAATTTACGAAAACGGTTAGAAAAAATATACCTACGTTGGGTAGAAGACTTAGTTGAATTTGAGGCGATCGCATTGCTGGCAGAATATTCGTCTAATATCACAAATGGAGTATGGCCGGTGATTAAGGACGAACAGGCGACTTTGATGGGTCGCGGTTTGCGGCATCCATTAATACCGGCTCGATATGTGGTTTCAAACGATGTGGAATTGAATACGACGACTCGGAAATGTCTGCTGATTACGGGATCCAATATGTCAGGTAAAAGTACCTTTTTAAGAACGCTAGGGATCAATTTGGTTTTAATGCGTTTAGGTGCTAAAGTGCATGCAAGTCAGCTGGACGCATCTCCGTTTCAAGTTCTGACATCATTAAAACGAGTGGATTCTTTAGAAGAATCCCTTTCCACCTTCTATTCGGAAGTTAAGAACCTAAAAGAGATTCGGGATGAATGTATCAGTCATACCAGCATCTACCTAATTGACGAAATTTTTAGGGGTACAAACAACCGAGAGCGCTTGATCGGGGCTCAAAAATATATTAAAGCCTTATTGCAGTCTCCCAGCATTGGTTTAGTAACGACTCATGATCTTGAGCTTTCGCAAATGGATCAAGAGTACAGCAATTTGGTCAACGAACACTTTGCCGACACGATTGAAAATGGGAAAATGACTTTTGACTATAAAAAGAAATTGGGTCCATGCCCTAGCACAAATGCGCTGAAGGTTATGGAGATGGAAGGTGTTTTTTGAAGACCGCAGAAAAAGCTTTATTTGATGAACTGAAAAAACAATTGTCATCGTGGATTCACCAAGTCTTGACTAAGAACGCCGATATTATGGCGACGGGTTTGGACGTCAGTGAAAAAACTATTTATGACACTTTGGCGGAGCCACCTCAAAAAGAAATGGGTGATTTTGCTTTTGGTTTATTCACTTTCGCCAAGGCTTTAAAAAAAGGTCCGCCTATGATCGCGGGTGCTTTGGTAAAAGAATTTCCAGCTAGCGATTTGTTTTCAGTTCAGGCGGCAGGTCCTTATTTAAATTTCAAATTTTCGAATAAGGCATTTGCGCAATGGGTGTTAAATCCAATTTTGGATAGATCGTATTTCAAACGGAGAATGTATCAATCGTCGCCAAAAACGATGATTGAATACTCGCAGCCAAACACTCATAAAGAACTTCACGTTGGGCATATGAGAAACTTGTGCTTGGGTGATTCTTTGATCAAGCTACTAAAATTCTCTGGCCAAGATATTCTGTCTTCCACTTTTCCGGGTGACGTGGGAACTCACGTTGCTAAATGTTTATGGTATATGAAGTATCACAACAAAGAAGCGATTCCAGCGACGGGTAAAGGCGAATGGCTTGGCCGTATGTATTCTACTGCCAATAATAAATTAGAAGCAGAAAAAGGTACACCTCAGGAAGACATCAATCGCGGTCAGTTAACTGAAATCTTGAAGCAACTCGAACATAAAAAAGGTGAGTTCTACGATTTATGGAAAGAAACTCGCGAATGGTCGATTGCACTGATGAAAAGTGTCTACGCATGGGCGGGTGTTACATTTGATATGTGGTATTGGGAATCGGATGTAGACAGTGCTTCTGTAGCGCTAGTTCAAGATTTATATAAACAAGGCAAGCTGATTCAATCCCAAGGCGCGATCGGTATGGACCTAACCGCCGAAAATCTGGGTTTCTGCATGCTTTTAAAATCAGACGGTACCGGTTTATATGCCAGCAAAGATCTGGAATTGGCGCGACGTAAATTCACCGACTATAAAATCGAGAAATCTATTTATGTCGTCGATTTAAGGCAGGCGTTGCATTTTCAACAAGTGTTCCGTGTTCTTGAAACTATCGGTTTTGAGCAAGCTAAAAATTGCTATCATTTGCAATATAACTTTGTCGAATTGCCAGACGGTGCGATGAGCTCACGCAAAGGAAACATTGTTCCGTTGTCAGAGCTAGTTAAGCAAATGGAAGCCAAGATCACGACAGATTATTTAACTCGCTACAAAGGTGAATGGCCAGATTCTGAAATCAAAGAGACGGCAACTAAAATTGCCCAAGGTGCGATTAAGTATGGAATGCTAAAGCAAGATCCGGGTAAAAAAATAGTATTCGAAATGTCTGAATGGTTAAAATTAGATGGAGAAAGTGGTCCATTCATTCAATATTCCTACGCACGTATCAATAGTTTAATTCAAAAAGTGGGATTAACAGAAAAACCGGGACATCAAATACCTTGGGATACGATGGTAGAAAAACCTGAACGTGATTTAGTTCAGTTCTTGTCGTACTTCCATCACTATGTGTATTTATCTGCCGAGAATTATAAGCCTAGTACATTGTGTGGATACTTATATGATTTAGCGAAGCGATTTAACTATTTCTATCATGAATGCCCAATTGCGCAGGCTCCGACAGAACAATTGAAAGAAGCCCGAGTGAATTTAGCTCGCGCAACGGGCCTAGTTCTTGAGCAAGGTTTAGCTCTGTTAGGTATTCCTGTTCCACAAAGAATGTAGTCTTGGCTACATTCTTCTGATTAAATCGTAACCTTTTAAATAACTGATATATTCTTGAACAAAGGTGTCGGATGCTTGCGGTGCGCTGATTGTTTTTGCGCATTGATCAATAGTCCAATACGTTTTGTGACATGCCACTGGTTGATAGCAGGTGGCAAAACTGCATTTCAAACTGGCCCCACGGAAAGGCGTATAGAATTTCAAATTTTCCAATGGTTCCTGTAGAGCTAATTGTGCTGAAACAGTTTCTAATTGTGCCATACACTGCGATTGAATTTTTGAACCATAGTTGCCCGATGGGCAAAGCCATTCTCTAGCTAAAGCAGCATACTCTTCACGATCTAATGATTTAGCTAAGTTTTTGTTTGAAACTTGAACAGTCAATGAAGTCGCCATAGCGGCAAGACATTTGTCCTCGGAAATATTTGGGCAAAAGAATTTGTAAAAATTTAAACCTTTTTGATATTTACCGTAGTGGCCATTGTAGGCGTGATTATCCGGTTTCATACGATAACATGCACCGAAACAATTCTTTTCTGAGGCAAGCATATCTTTACTTGTGCTACTTAGATTTTTTGAGCTGGCGGGATCTACGAAATAAAAACTTCCGTCTTTGTGTAAGGTTTCAAAGTGAGTTCCCGTTAACGCGCCGGCCACGGGGATGCCCCACATTTTTGAAAGATAGGCAGCTAGGTGATGACCATTATTGCATCCATTCAATACAGCGTAAGCATCATCCGTGAAATGGCTAACTAATTTTTTTGTTTCTTTATCATATGGATACCAACGAACGTCTTTGTCGCCAACCGCGTCTAAAAAGATACCTTCTATGATGGCGCCATGACCAAAAGAACTAAACGATGCAATTTTCGTGAATTTAGTAAGTTCAGCGACAAATGTTTTTGGGTTAAGCAATTCTGAATTCAGTTCAAACTTAGAAAGTCCCATTTTCTTCATTTCAACTTTTCCAAGGAAGCCATCTTGAGGTAAATAAACGATCACTTGATCGTCTGGGAAACGTTCGGCAATTTTATTCGCTTTAGAGACAGCGGATAGGTGAGGAAGCAATCCCAGATCATTACCGCGGCTAGCTACAATAACGTGTGTTCGTTTTTCTAAATCAATTGTCTGTTCCGAGGAAACAATCGCTCGAAAATACGAAGCATAAGACATGCTGCTTAAAAACAATGATGCCGATAAAAATATAAAGAACTTAGAAAACATAGAGACCCCACCTAATATAGAAAAACCCGATGCCTTCATACACCAAGAGGTGACCATTTAGGTCATTTTTGTGAACTATTGGTAAAAATGATTGGATTGTCTAAACTGATGACAGTCGAAAGCAACCATGAAAGGATTGATGGTATGTCAGGCAAAGCAGAAGTTGGGAATAAAGCTGAATCATTAATTAAACTCTCTTCCGGTGGTTTCATTGTGCCTGCGTTTTCGGTAGTGGGTGCTGAGCTTTTTCGTAAGCACAAAAACAAACCTAATCGTGGTGACCTTATATCTGAATGGATTGATAAAGAAATTGCGATTGATCCTGGGAAAACATATGCGGTTCGATCTTCAGGAAATAAAGAAGACTCAGCTTCAGCATCTTTTGCCGGGTTATTTTCTACCTACCTAGATGTATCTGGGAAAAAAGATATCGTCGAGTCTGTGTTGAAATGTTGGGACGCAGTTGATACTGAACGGGTCACAGCCTATTGCCAAACGAAAAATATAGATCCATTGAGTCTAGATATGTCCGTGATCATTCAAGAATACGTTGTCGGTGATTTTTCTGGCGTCGCATTTACAATGAATCCTCAAAATGGCCATCACAATCAAATGATAGTTGAACTTGTTCATGGCAGCGGTGAAAAACTGGTATCAGGGCAAGTGAATCCTGATTTTTTTGAAATTGAAGTTACGGATGACAGTTTTCAGATTCTGAATGAACGAAAAGAACAGAAAGTTTTCGGTGACTTTATTGCGCGTGATATTTTTTTAGGTGATCTGATTCAAAAAATGAAAATGGTGCAAGCCTATTTTCAATCACCACAGGATATTGAATTCACGGTCAAGAAAGGAACTATTTACTTTCTGCAATCGCGTCCGATTACATTCTTTAACTACACAGGATTTGATTCTGTTTGGACGACAGCAGATTTTCGTGATGGCGGCGTTTCTTCGGCAGTGGTATCACCTGTGATGTGGTCACTATATGGAAACGTTTTCAGTTCTTCCATGGAAGTCTACTTTCGCTATCTTGGCTTGTTAAATTCTTTTCCTAAAGAAAAATTGAAGTGGTATCGAGTTCTATATGCAAAACCCTATTGGAATGTTGAGCTTGTAAAAGAGATTCAGTTGCAACTTCCGGGATTCCGAGAAGATACATTTGATCAGGATCTATCGATACCGAAAGTCTATGAGGGGCGCGGACGTGAATCGGGTTGGGGACTAGGAAAAATTATCAAGGCCATCCCGGTATTATTGAAAATTTCCTCAGGATTCAAAAAACAAGAAGCCATTGCGGAAAACTGGATTCATACCTTTTCTTCTATCGAAAAAAAATGGCAATCGGTGACTTGGTCGACTTTGTCTGAAACTGATTTATTACATAAATCGAAAGAACTTTACGAGGAACATTTTAAATTAGAATGCGATTACTTTACTACGATCTACAATGCTTCTAACGCAAAAATGTTTTTCATCGAAACCTTAACGGCAATACAAAAGAAAGTCGAAGGCATCCACTATACTGAACTTATTAAAAGTATGGATAATCTATCGGTGCTAAGCCCGCTGAACTCTCTGCAAGACATTGCCGCCGCAATTCAAAAAGATCCACAGGTTATGGCTCAGGTTCTAAAAATTTTGGATAACGTCCATTTGGGAATGGATGTAAAGCATGCGCAAATCACAGCACTGCGGCCGGAACTGGCGAAATCTATTAATCTGTTTTTTGAAAAGTATTATCATCATAGTACAAAAGAATTAGATTTACGTGTTCCCAGATGGGCAGAAGACAAATCGTTTTTTTATGGAACATTAAAATCGACTTTGGCAAATCCTGTGGACATAGCTAAAAAGCCAAATAAAAACTCGAGCCTCGATAAAATAGAAAACTATTTTGACGGTAATGCCCTTGCCAGAATAATGTCAAAATCGACTTTTGAAAATCGGTTGGCGCGTCTGAAGAAATTTTTGTGGTTACGCGAAGAAGTGCGCGATCGATCGACGCGAATGTATTTTTTCATTCGGCAATGGTTGTTATTTTTAAATCATAGATATCAGGTCGACGATGTTTTCTTTTATCTATCGATAGAAGATATATTTGAATTTATTGAAAAGCCTGAAAAACGGGGACGTCTTCGCGCCAAAGCCGAAGAAACTAAACGATATGCTCGAGGATTTGAACGGTTTAAAAACCCTAACGAAGTCGGGCTAGCTGGAAAGTCGGTAAGTCTGCTGGACATTTCAAATGATAAATCTTTATCGGGTTTAGCTTGTTCCCCGGGTAAAGTTCAAGGCAAAGTTCGAGTTTTAAAATCGATTCAGGATTCTTCATCCTTACTGAAGGGTGAAATCATGGTGGTGCCATACACAGATCCAGGTTGGACGCCTTTATTTGGTTTAACAGCCGGTGTAATCACCGAAACGGGTGGACTGCTATCACATGCAGCCCTAATTGCACGTGAATATTCCATTCCTGCGGTGCTCAATATACCCGATGCAACTGAAAAATTAAAAACGGGAATGCAGATAGAGCTTGATGGAAGCTCTGGACGTGTCTTAATTTTAAGTGATGTCTGAAAATCTGACCGAATACTACCAAAACTATGTAAAACCTCAATTAGGTCAGCTGATCCGTATTTTGCGATTGGACAAAAGTTTTCAGGCCGCTGAGGGCGATCAGATGACCTATTTGTCGTCTGGGAAGTCAAAAACTGTTTTCGATTTTCTAGGTGGCTATGGTTCCGCTATCTTGGGCCACAACCCAAAGTTTTTGTTAGATGAAGTTGACCAGTTCTTTAAGAGTAAAAGGGTGATTCAAGCGCAGGCTTCGCTGCGATCAGAATCCGCGCAATTAGCACAATTGATTCACACACAGGTTTCGACGGAACTGGGAACGTCCGATACGTTTATTTCGACGTTTGCTAGCACGGGAACCGAAGCAACCGAAATAGCATTGAAAAATGCGATGCTGATTTGGCAGCATAAAAAAGATAGCCTGAAGAGGAATCTTTTGTCACTCGTGCAATCTAGCTACACTGATGAAGAACAACAGCAGGTCTATCAAGCTTTAATAAATGAAATTGATGCGACAGTTCCAGTGCTTGTTTCTTTAACTCGTAGTTATCATGGAAAGACAGCGTCGGCCGTTTTGTCTTCAAGTAGCGATTACTATAAAAAAATGTATTCGTCGTTGTTATTTAAAACCGTTTTTTTAGATCCGGAAGCAGACTGGGATTACACGCTAGCCTCGCTGAGAAAAAACAGTAAGACGATTGAATTTAAAGATAAGGAATTCTTATTTTCGCCGTTCATTGGATTTATTTTTGAACCGATACAAGGCGAGGGTGGAATTCGTCCTATTCCTTTAGAAAAACTATCAAAGGCATTTCGATTTGCGGCTCAGGTACAGATCCCTACAATTGCCGATGAAATTCAATCAGGATTGTATCGTACGGGGCGGTTATTGGTATCCGCAGACCTCGGGCTACAGCCGGATATGATTCTTCTAGGAAAAAGTTTAGGTGGTGGTTTAGCAAAAATATCAGCGATGGTTTGCCGTAGCCAATCCTATGTCCGCGAACTGGGTGTAATTCATTCGTCCACCTTTGCCGAAGATGATTATTCGTCTCGACTGGCCATTGTTACTTTGCAATACCTTGAGTCTAACAAACTGGATTTAGAAAAACGCGCGGACGAATTCGAAGCCGATATAAAAATGTTTTTTCAGAATTTATCTAAGAAATATCCAAAATGGATTAAAGATATCCGTGGTAAAGGATTTTTTCTAGGTGTTGAGTTCAACTTTTTGGAAAATGATCATGTTCCCACGTTATTATATTCTCTGGCAATAAATGGGCATGCGTCTTATTTATTAACGAGTTATTTGTTAAACCGGCATCAAATTCGAGTGGGTGTTACATTAAGTTCGCCAGAAACCCTACGCATCGAACCACCTGCACATATTTCTGCCGATGCTGTTAAGCAATTAAAACTAGCGTTTGAAGAGCTACTTGAAACCTTGGAAACGTACAGTTTGGGAAATTTATTTTCACATATTTTTTCAAAAGACGAAATCATTCCCAACCGTCCTCCATTGCTGCAAAAACCATTGTTAAGCAAACCGCCTGAAATCAAGGATGTCGCCTTCCTTGGGCATATAATTAATTGGGATCATGCCCAGCGGTTAGATCCGAGTCTGCGTGATGTGAAAATCGATCGACTGAAAAAGTTTTTTACCTCGTATGCCGAATTCAGTAAACCATTTCGTTATCACCAGCAAATCATCGAATCGGCTGACGGTCAGAAAGTTCGCTTGAATTTGTATGGCCTTACAGTGGTGTCTGATTTTTTTGAATCGGATATTAGGCGACCGATGCCGATTATGGTGGATACGATTCAAGAATTTGTGGATGAACTTAAAACCGATAGCAACGACTATTTAGGGTTGGGGCAGTTTACAAGTATAGTTACTAAAAATGGTACGATGCTGGATTCAAAGGGCCTTGCCATCACTACGGGGAACAGTCTAACCGCCGGTTTCGCTATCGAGGCTATTGAAACATTTGTGAAGACTCGGCAGTTGCGGTTAGAAAATTTAAATATTGGCATCGTTGGTTTTGGTGGAAATATCGGACGAGCGGTTACGCAAATATTAGCGGCTCATGGTTCGAATCTAACTTTGGTTTATAAAGAAGCATTTGATACTAGCCCGCGCTTTCAAGCGGCAGTGGATGATTTGCTATTGTCCAGCCGAATTGATAAATGTAAATTGCACCCAACAGCGGATTTTAGTGATCTTAAGAAGTGTGACATAATAGTTCTTGGTACAAATTCAACTCAAGAGTTATTGCAAACCGAACACTTGAAGAGAGGCTGTTTGATAGTGGATATTTCTGTACCGTCAAATGTATCGCGCGCCGTTCGTAGTTCTAAAGATTATGTGTATGCTTCTGCTGGCTTAGCCAGATTGCCCAACAATCAGAAGATTGATCATTCGTGGTTACCGCTACTTAGTGGTGACTGTTTTGCTTGTTTAGCAGAGACAATCGTTCTTGGTCTGTCAAATTTCGAAAGCTCGTTTTCATTGGGTGATTTAAGCGTCGAGCGAGTTCAATTAGTTCGTCAGCTGGCAAAACAACGTGGATTTACTCTGAATCGAGGAATACTTTGAGTTCGAATGAAATACTGAATCAAAAAACAAAAGAACGTTATTCACTGTATGCTCGGTTTTATCCGTTATTGGCATTGCTGGCTTATTACATTATTTGGCGCGGAAATATTTTTAAACACATACAGTTTTTCAAAAATCTAGTGACTGAGAAAAGTATCATTCTAGATATCGCAACTGGCGACGGCAGTTTGACCGCCGCTGCCCTTTCACCTGCAAAGACAGTGAATGTGGAATCGTTGATTTGTTTGGACATCTCGCCGGATATGCTTAACAAGGCCAGGAGAAATCTGAAATCAGAAAAATGCCAATTTGTTTTGGGGGATGTTGGTAAGATGCCTTTTTCGAACGGGCAATTCAAAGTCGTATCGTGTTTTGGTGGTTTGAATTCATTTCCAGATGTTCCCTTAGCATTAAAAGAAATTCATCGCATTTTATCGGCAGACGGTAAAGTACGTGGATCTGCATTGTTGTTGCCTCAGAGTCCATGGAGGCAGAAGAAAATCCGTCAATGGATTGAAGAAGGTTATCAAACACAAACGATCACGACATCTAAATTAAAGAAATGGATTGGCGATGCGGGATTTAATATTTCGGTGGAAAATCAAATCGGGGATGTCGTTTTGTTTGAGTTAAAAAAGTAAGAACTGGCCCCTTACTTTGCATTTGGAATAGTATTTGTTTAAGGCT
>TARA_B110001454_G_scaffold28073_1_pt1 | contig 89739 bp, 69 predicted proteins | sample TARA_B110001454 | Tara Oceans TARA_B110001454 (sample SAMEA4397004) | marine metagenome | biome: Polar Biome; feature: [MES] marine water layer (ENVO:01000295) within the mesopelagic zone...; material: water (ENVO:00002006), including particulate matter (ENVO:01000060) such as...... | reverse complement strand
CAGGTTACGACGGTTGCCCGCGAGGTGGGTATCGAAGGTAAACTGGGTGGACAAGCAAAAGTTCCAGGTGCCTCTGGTACTTGGAAAGATTTAACGGATAACGTGAATCAGCTAGCCGGAAACTTAACGTCTCAGGTTCGTGCGATCGCGGAAGTTTCGACTGCGGTTACAAAAGGTGACTTAACTCGATCGATCACGGTAGAAGCGCAAGGCGAGGTTGCCGCACTTAAAGGTAATCTGAATCAAATGATCGGAAACCTAAAAGATACAACCGAGAAAAATAAAGAGCAAGATTGGCTAAAAACAAACTTAGCTAAATTCTCGAGCATGATGCAAGGTCAGCGCAGTATCACTTCGGTGGCTCAGCTGATCATGTCGGAGTTGACTCCCCTGGTAGATGCTCAACATGGAACATTCTTCATGATTGATTCTGAAAATCATGAATCGACATTAAATTTGATCGCAAGCTACGCATTCACAGAACGTCGCAATGTTTCTAATAAATATAAATTTAAAGAAGGATTGGTCGGTCAATGTGCATTCGAAAGAAAACGCATTATCTTGCGCCAACCAACCGAAGATTACGTAATGATTTCGTCTTCTTTACAGGAAGAGAAACCTAAAAATATCATCGTACTACCCGTTCTATTCGAGGGCGAATTAAAAGCCGTTATCGAATTAGCTTCGAATCGATCGTTTTCGCAGAACTATATTGCGTTCCTAGATCAGTTGATGGATTCCATCGGCGTTATCTTGAACATGATTTCGTCAAGCATGAGAACGGAAGAACTTCTACAGGAATTAAAACGTTCCAATGCCGAACTGGAAGCGCAAGCGACCGAGCTGGAAGAACGTTCAAAGCTGCTTGAAGTTAAGAATCAAGAGGTCGAGCTGGCTTCACGATCATTAGAAGAAAAAGCAGAGCAGCTGTCACTTATTTCGAAGTACAAATCAGAATTCTTGGCAAACATGTCGCATGAATTACGTACACCACTTAATAGTTTGTTAATCTTGTCGAAAACACTAGCAGAGAATCGCGAGAAAAACTTAAGTACGGAACAAGTGAAGTTTGCAACGACGGTACATTCTGCAGGTCAAGACCTATTAGCATTGATCAACGAAATCTTGGATCTATCAAAAGTGGAAGCTGGAAAGATGCCAGTGACTCCGAAAGCGGTAGAAATCAAAGATGCGCGGGATTACCTAGAGCAAACATTTAAACCGGTCGCAGAACACAAAGGTTTAAATTTTGCGATTAAAATGGCTGATGACGTACCTAAAACGATGTACACCGATGAAAATCGTTTGCAACAGATTCTGAAAAATCTATTGTCGAACGCATTTAAATTTACAGAAAAGGGCCAAGTGACTTTAGAAATCGCACTAGCCGATAAGACCCGTCACTTCGCCTTAGATACACTAAATAAAGCAAAGAGTGCCATTGTCTTCCGAGTGACTGACACTGGTATTGGTATTCCTCGGGAAAAACAAAAACTAATCTTTGAAGCGTTCCAACAAGCAGACGGCACGACAAGCAGGAAATACGGAGGCACAGGATTGGGCCTAACAATCAGTCGCGAAATCGCACGTCTCCTAGGCGGCATTATTGAAGTGGAAAGCCAACCAGGACACGGTAGCGTGTTCACGTTATTCCTGCCTCAAAAATACACTGGATCGGAAATAACGACCAGTGCGCTGGCGTCCTTAGAGAGCGCTAACTATCCACTGCCCGTAGATGCTGATTTCACAGGTCGCAAAATTTTAGTCATTGATGACGATGTTCGTAACGTTTTCGCATTAACTAGTATTTTAAAAAACCGGGGCATCGAAGTCATCTATGCGGAAAACGGTAAACATGGCGTCGATATCTTGGTCGAAAATCCTGAAACAGACTTGGTCTTGATGGACACAATGATGCCTGAAATGGATGGACTAGCAGCTACCCAGAAAATTAGACAAATTGAAAAATTCCAGCACTTACCAATCATCTCGCTTACGGCTAAAGCCATGAAAGGTGATAGAGAGAAATGTCTAGAAGCTGGTGCGTCTGACTACGTCACTAAACCAGTCGACGAAAACCATTTACTCGCTGTGATTTATAAATGGCTTAGCAGTAAAGAGTCATAAAAATGAAACCTGCCTTGGTGGATATACTACTTGTTGACGACAGAATGGACGGCCTAATTGCTATGGAGGCCGTACTGCGTGATATACCAAATTTGAATTTGGTGTTGGCTCAATCCGGCCCTGAGGCATTAAGCCAGCTTGATAAATATAACTTTGCCGTCATTTTGTTAGACGTACAGATGCCCGAGATGGATGGTTTCGAAACAGCCCAACTCATGCGAAAAAACTATCGCGGTCACAAAGATACGCCGATTATTTTTGTCACGGCCATCAATACCGACGATCAATATATATACCGCGGTTATGAAGCTGGTGCAGTCGACTATATTTTCAAACCGTTTGAGCCCTATATTTTACGTTCGAAGGTGAAAATATTCGTAGATCTGTTTTTAAAAAATCAACAGCTACAGCAGCAATCCATCATTATCCGAGAAAGTGAACGTCGTGAAAAATATTTCAAATTAACGGAACTCGAAGTCGAAAGTCTACGCCAGTATCGCAAGTTAGCTGATTCAATTCCACACATAGTATGGAAAGCACGTGTTGAAGGCACAGTGGATTATTTTAATCATGTTTGGTATCGTTACACCGGCCTTACCGACGGTGAAAGTATCGGCTCTGCATGGCAGAGTGCTATTCATCCGGACGACCTAGGTCGTTTTTTACTGAACTGGATGCGTTCGATGGGAACACTGAAAGCATTTGAAATCGAATCCCGCATTCGTCGTCACGACGGCCAATGGCGCTGGCATTGGATTATCGCAGTACCAGATTTAAAAGGCCACGAAGTCGTATCGTGGGTTGGAACCTGCACAGACATTCATGATCGAAAGATCAGCGAAGAAAAACTAGTGATAGCACAACAACAAGCCGTTTCAGCCAATATGGCAAAAACTTATTTCTTGGCAAATATGAGTCACGAAATCAGAACACCGATGAGCGCAATTCTTGGCTTTACGGAACTACTATTAAATCCAAAACAAAATGAGTTTGAACGTCAGCATGCCATTTCCACTATTCATCGAAATGGGAAGCAGCTTTTAAATGTCATCGATGAAATTTTAGATATTTCAAAAATTGAAGCCGGCCGATTAGAAATTGAAATTATCGAATTTAACCTGACTGACTTACTGTACGATATCAAATCACTTCTTGCGATCAAAACCGAGGAAAAAAGACTTGATCTGAAATTTATTCTGGAAACATTTATTCCTGAAAAAATTCAATCTGACCCCACTCGTATACGCCAAATACTGACTAACATCGTAAGCAATGCCATTAAGTTTACTGAAAAAGGAGCGGTTCAAGTTCGTGTGCGTTGGATCGGTGATCAACTGGCAGAGGATGGAACTTTAGAAATGACAGTCGAAGATTCTGGTGTCGGTATTAAGAACGATCAAGTCGAACGATTATTCCAACCGTTTGCTCAAGTCGATAGTTCAACTACCCGCTTGTTTGGCGGAACCGGGTTAGGTTTGGCACTATCAAAAAAATTGGCACAAGCATTGGGCGGCAATGTAACGTTAGAATCAACTCAGGCTGATTATGGGAGTACGTTTAAAATTCAAATCAAAGCGCGTCCAGTACCCTATTGTAATTGGGTTAACGGATTTAAATCCCTTGATCAAGAACGCGAAGACATTTCTTTCGAAAACGTGGAGGTAACAGAAAATTCTCTTAAAGGAATTAACATACTTTTAGTGGAAGATGCTCCTGATAACCAAATGGTTATTGGTATGTTTTTAAATTCTGCGGGTGCAAAAGTTGATTTTGCAGACAATGGCTATGAAGGCATTAGCAAGGCCTCTGAAGGTAACTATGATATTATTTTAATGGATATTCAAATGCCTAAATTGGATGGTTACGAAGCCACTCGCATCCTTAGAAAACGAGGTTTTGAACTTCCCATCGTAGCACTGACCGCACACGCATTGATGGAAGAACGTACTCGTTGCCTTAATGCCGGTTGCACAGAACATTTTACCAAACCGGTAAATAGTGAAAAATTGATCAGTTTGGTTGCGCGCCTTGTTCGCAAAAGCAAACAAACTATGAAATCAAATGATAATTTTCTGACCTAACAAAAATTTGTAGAAAAATTATCTACGGATTCAGATCCTGAAAAAACGAAGTTAAATATTTTTTTATCAATGATGGTTTGATGGGTTTTTCCATAAATTCGGGTGATGCCCCTGCTTTAGAAACGACTTCTTTATACTGTGGAAAATTCATACTCGACATCATTAGGCATTTTGTTTTTGGATAAAACGTACCTACGTGATGACATAAATCCAGTCCATTACCGCTGCCCTCTAAATAGTAATCAGAAATGACTAAGTCATACGGTTTGCTTTTCAAAATTTCGACGGCGTTTTCAACAGATGCACATGTCGTAATAGAAATCTCTCTGCTGTATTCTTTAACTGCGTTTTCAATGATAAATCGACAAAATTCATCATCTTCTACAATTAGGACATTTCCTTTTGATTTCATTCTAATCATGTCCATGTAGTATTCCATGTATTGATTGAATTCGTCGTTTACCCCGCTCACTTCTTCACTGATAAGTTGGGGAGCACCGCTATTACCCGCAGTCCCTTGCTCATTGGCACTAGTCGGTTCTGGACTTTTATGTATAAAGTTTAAAAACGACATATTGTCCTCCCTTAGTAAAATAATCCCTTCCAAAAAAACTTCCTTTCTTTTTTCGTGTCGTCTTATTTCAATATTTCGATAGAAAAGGCGCGTTCTAGTTTCTGTATCAGCAAAGCAACATCCGCCTGCCCCTCTAAGCCTTTGTTCGCACTGGTTTCGACATCGCGACAGACTTGCGCCACATCGTCTAGCTCTAAATAACAGCAACTATCTTTCAGATTGTGTGCCGCACGTTTAATCGCATAGGCATCATATTGTTCAAGACCTTGGTACATCTGTCGAAATAACTTAGGTATTTGCTTGGTGAATAATTCAGTGTTCATATTTCGCCCCTCCATGAGCTACAATAAATATAGAGAAGCAATCCAAGTACCAAAAGCACTTGTCACTTAATTATCATCTATGAATTTTTCGGGGCAATTAGTCTATAACGTGGCGCTTATTTCGCCGCGAGTTTTAGTATTCTTATCTATAACTTTTATTAATAGCTGCCGATCTACAGGCTTACTTAGATGATCAACAAATCCATTTTCTAAACAACGTACACGTTCTTCTTTCATTGCGTGCGCCGTTAGCGCTATAATTGGTTTTTTATATCCAGCCTCTTTCAATTCTTGAATAGCACCGTAACCATCTAGCACTGGCATTTGTAAATCCATCAGGATTATATTGTAGTTATTCAATTTAGCTTTATCGACGCCTTCACGACCATTGCTAGCCGTATCTATTTTAGCGCCCGTCTTTCTTAACAAATGAGTAACAATTAGCTGATTGTCTAAACTGTCATCTACCAAAAGAATTTTTACTTGGCTAAAATCAACATCCACGTCAACTATTGGTGCTGAATCGATGTGCTTCGTTTCAAAGTTCTGAAATAACACTTTTTTCAAATCACCGGGATCAATAGTGATACTAAATGTACTGCCGACATCCGGGTTGCTTGAAAGCAAAACAACATCACCGCCCAAACTGTTCGCCAATTTTTTTGACAGTACCAATCCCAATCCCGTGCCACCGTATTTGCGTGTGGTTGATACGTCTTCCTGACTAAATGGTTCAAATAACTTTTTCGCATGTTCTGGTTTGATGCCTTTACCGGTATCCTTCACGAGGAATCGTAATTTAGGCGCGCCAGAATTTTCAGACACCAAACTGATTTTAATTTCGACGGATCCTTGTTGAGTGAACTTGATCGCATTTCCTACTATGTTCAACAAGATCTGTCTTAATCGTAGCGGATCCGTCATAATGATATCAGGTACTCCACCATCAGCGGTGACCGTTAAACGAATTCCTTTCTCGGTCGCCTTCAAATTTAAAAGCGATTTAATTTCACTAACGACTTCATCAAAATGAACAGCTACCCGTTCGATGTCCAATTTACCGGCTTCGACTTTTGATAAATCCAAAATGTCGTTGATGATATTCGACAATAAAAATCCGTTTCGCTTAATTACTTCGGCGCCACGAACACGTTCTTCCGAGGTCAATTCTTGCCCGAGCAATAATTCAGAGAAACTCAAAATGGCTCCAAGTGGGGTGCGTATTTCGTGACTCATATTTGCTAAGAAGGCACTTTTTGTAGAACTCGCGACATCGGCTTGTTCTTTTGCACTTTTTAATTCTGCTTCGATTTCTTTATATTTCGTGACGTCGTTGGCGACTAAAATAAAACTAGTTACTCGGCCCAATAAATCTTTCTCTGGAACAAATGTTATGTTGTAAAAAGTTTCAAAAAGACTATTCCCTGCCACACGCTCACTTCGCTCGTAAGAAACAACTTCGCCGCTTAAAACTCTTTTTACGTATTTACTTAAAGCACGGTAGCGTTCACTGCCCACAGTATCTTTCAGAGACTGACCAACAACATGTTGATTATTGCAATTTACCCATTCAGCAAATTTTTCGTTAGAGAAAATAATTTTCTCGTTGATATCGATCTGTGCAATCAGCACAGGTAATGCGTTTGTCAAAATCCGCATTTGATAATCGCGATCTTGCAGTTCACGAGTTCGCGATTCAAAACGTCTTTCAAGACTTTCGTTCAGTCGATACAGTCGCAGTTCTGCTTCTTTGCGTTCAGTAATATCGCGAGTGACCTTAGAGTATCCCTTCAATTGACCATTGCGATCATACAATGCTGTGATCACCAGACTGGCTAAGAACGTGGATCCATCTTTACGAATGCGTATTCCTTCATATTCATATCGGCCATTCGTTCTGGCGCGAGCTAAATCCTTCTCCGGTTGATGAGCTTCCTGCGCTTCTTTGGAATAAAAAATAGAAAGGTGTTTACCGATAATTTCATCTGCGGTGTAACCTTTAATATTTTGTGCTCCAGAATTCCAAATGGTAACAATACCATTTGGATCTAACATATAAATAGCATATTCGTTAACGGCCTCGACAAGCAGTCTGAATTTCTCTTCACTCGATCGCAGAACTTCTTCGCTTTGTTCGCGCTTCAAAGCGCTAGCTTTCAAATCATTGGCCATGGTATTCAATGCCATGGCGACTTGCCCCAGTTCGTCTTTTGAATTCACCGGTGCCATTTTTGAAAAGTTTCCACGCCCAACTTCCGCGGCTGTGTCAGCCAGGTTTTTTAATGTCGCACTTAGGTTCTTACTGAATCGATAGGTTAAGTAAAGCCCCGTCCCTTCGATTGTGGTGACAAGAAGTAATAACACGGTAAGAAGCATGTTTTCTAGCCATCTTGATCCAGCACCAAGCGCTTTAGAGAAACTGATTTCTACGTCTGTCAATTCACTATTGATTCGAGCGATATTTTTTAGAGCCTGAGCTTTTACTTTGGGTCGTTTTTTCTGAATCGCTTGATGTAAATCTTCAGCAGAATTTCTGAGTTCAGCTAGTAATTTATCGCCCTTGGTCCATGCGGTTATGGCATCCTCAATATAACTGATCCAATAGTACTTGGTTAACAAATCAATCATCCCGTCGATATCTTTAGGATGATTGCCGCCCATGACAAATCCCCTGCGGACGACTTGCCGGTCAAATTCATTGCCTTTCGACATTTCTACCAAAGCAATATGATCGCCTTCATTGATGATCAAATTTTCTTTAAAATTATCAAAAAACTTTTCATCACCGCTTATAGCATACTGATACAGTCCATGGATCGCATCTTTTTGCGCTTTTGTCCAAAGACCTTCTCCAGCCACAAACGCACGCACTGCCGACAACGTCGACATCGCAAACATCAACGTCAGCAATTCACTAGCAATCAACATCGCCATAACGCCAACAATTCCGTATAGTTTTTTAGTGACCGACAAATTCTGCCACCATTCAGATATACGGCGATGACTTTTTGAATAGGACAGAATCTTAAAGAATCTGCTCCAAATTAGTTTCATCGTTTTTTTACTATTAATAAATCCCTCAATTTAAAGCTTATACTTCAAAGGTAAAACACTGTTTTTGATTCTCACAAGAATATAAATTTAAACAGAAATTATGGGGCAAAATTCCTTAATGTGGGGCAAAACATTTGTAAAGCTTCACTCTTATTTAACAATTTTCTTTTAGATGAGTGGCCTTTGCATTGCATATTACTTATATGTACCGACTCACTGAGGAACAACAACACGGAGGTTTTATGTTTTTCTCGTCGCAATTGGTAGAGGCCATCAAAGCTGACCATAAAAAATTAAGAGCAGAAATGAACCTGTTGAAAGAAACAGACATTGCCCAACTTGATAGACAACTTTGCTTTGGTCGTTTTTTGCCACTATTGCTTTCACACACTCAACGTGAAGAAAAAGTTGTGTACAGCTTTATGAAAGCTCAAGACGATGAAAACCTAAACTTCATGGCATATGAAGGACAAACCAAACATGCGATTGTTGATCAATTAATTGAAGACATGCTATCTGAAAATCTGACTAACCAAGAATGGTCCGCCAGCGCTAAAGTTTTAGCTGATATTGTAGGACAACATTTGGATGAGGAAGAAAACGAAGTGTTCCCTTATTTAAAACGACACCTTGATTCTGATACAGATGCTGAACTGTTCTTACGTTATGAATCGCACTATCATGATTCTGACGCTTTTGCCTACGATGAGGAGCTTGTGACTGAATCTCCTCGCTGGAGTTGAGTCATGAAAAAACGTATGAGAACTGGTAAAGGTTTACTCTGTGATGGAATTTTTGCAATCGTTATAATTTTTGCGATGAGTGCCTGTGAACAAGAATTCAACACGCAAAAAGTAGTTAAAGTTAGCAGCGAAAAAATTATAACGACCGCAGCTCTTTTCAAGAAACTTTAAATGATTAAAAAAGTCAGGCGAGAGCGCTTCAACGCTCTCGCCTATGATGAATTTGTTTAGTCGTTATGTGGTCCAAATTTATCCAAGAAACCTAGTAATTCTTCCTTTTGTTCTGCATTCAGGGTCTTATGCAGAGCTGCTACTTTATCTAAATATTTATCGACCCGATTCTCCATTCTATCCATTTTGGATTTAATCGTTTCTTTGACTTTAGTTTTGTCTAACTCACTAGATAAAATCCATGATCTAAACTCGCTTTTCATCGATTGCCGAACCTCTTTTTCTGATTGAATATCTTTTTTTATTTCATTTGCAATATCATCCAACAGAACTTTTTGTTCAGCAGTAAAGTCTAGCTTGCTTGCGACCCTTGAAGCCACGTGGTCTATTTTGGCTTCGGGTGAACGGGAATGACACGCCGTTAAAGCACCCATACCTATCAATGCAATGGCAATCCCCACAATACGTCTTTTTTTAAATCTTCTTCCAAACATCACTAACTCCTTTTTAAGTTACGCCCTAGCTGTTGTTTGACCTAGGGTCGTTGTTATAAAGTCAGAATAGTGGATTCGGAAAACAAAAGGGTTTCTGAAAGATTAAAAATTGTAACGAATTGTAACAAGCCTCCCATTTTGGATAAAATAGCTTATAATGGCTTTATGGATACCATTTCTGTTTTAATGATAGATGACGACGCTCATTTGGGTGATCTTCTTAAAGATTACTTTAATAAATACGGTCTCAGCTTAACTCAAGCAATGAAACCCAGCGAAGGTTTAGCTTTACTTAAAAACAAAAAATTTGAAGTGATTATTCTTGATATTATGCTTCCCGAAATGGACGGATTCGAAACATTCAAAAAAATTCGCGCCCTTTACCAAACTCCTGTCATCATGTTAACAGCACGAGGCGAGGTCATGGATCGAGTCATCGGTCTGGAAATGGGTGCAGAAGATTATTTGCCAAAGCCATTTGAACCACGCGAACTGGTTGCTCGAGCAAAAGGTTTAGCAAGACGGACGCAAAAAAATCACTACAAATTAAAATCGCAGCTACTAGAATTAGATGTCGTCAATCGCTCGGCTCGCCTAAATAATGAAGATTTAAATTTAAGTACCTATGAATACGAAATTTTAAAACTATTTATGTTAAATCCTGGCGTTACTATGTCCCGCGATCGCATTATGGACGAATTGCGTGGTATTGATTGGGAAGCCATTAGTCGCAGTTTAGATGTAGCTATTAGTCGCTTGCGTAATAAACTAGGCGATTCGGCCAAGAATCCAAAATATTTGAAAACTGTTTGGGGTGATGGGTACTGCTTTTTAGGATCGGTGGAAGAAACATGAGAACGTTTAAAGGTTTAAAAAGTGGACCTACATTTCTATTCATCCGATTATTTTTTTCGTTTCTGTTGACGGCGATCGTCGCCAGTGGACTCGTATTTTTATTAATGCGCTCGTTTCGTCCCGCCGGTGGTTTTCATAGTGTGGTTGAAAAAAATATCGATTTCTATTTAACATCTTTGCACAACAGCGTTGGACCTGATTTCACTGCCGACAAGATTTCCGCGTTAGAGGAAAAACTCGGAATCAAGGTTCAGATAGCCAATCACCAACAAAGCCAGCTGCCGACAATTGATGAACTAAAACCTGAAATTGAAGAACTCTATCCCCGCTTTACCTTGGGTCGTCGCCAAGGTTATTTCTATGCTATACATGAAGGATTGACTCCTAGAGTAGCCTGGATGATCAAAGCTCATGATTTGCCTAAAGGATTTCAAATGACGTTTTTAGGACTGATTGGATTTCTATTGGCTATTTTTATCATGACATTCGTTTCCGTCCATTTCTTTATGAAACCCATTCGTATTATGCTTTATGGAATCGAACAGATCGCCAGCGGTAACATACGTTATCGATTAAGTGATCGCTACAAGCGCAGATATTCTGGAATTTTGGAACGATTCAATGTTGTGGCAGACCAGCTAGAAAGATTTATCTTATCGAAAGATAGATTGCTTCGTGACGTCAGTCATGAACTGCGCAGTCCATTGACTCGCATGGGTGTCGCTATCGATTTATTAGACGATTCCAAATTAAAGGACTCTTTAAAGAAAGATTCACAAATAATGAATCGTTTAATACATGATTTACTGGAATCCTACCGCGTACAAAAATCTAAAGCAGCAAGACAAGACATTAAACTGAGTGATTTATTTAAATCACTTCAAAACTACTATCAAAGCGCCGACGTCGAAATTAAAATTGCAGGCAACGATTCGATCACCTGGCCACTAGACCCAACATTAACCGAAGTCATTTTAAAAAACCTGATTGAAAATTCGATTAAGTACACACGCAATAAACAAGTGCTCATTGAGTTTGAATACTTTAGAAATGCGCAAAATCTGGTTATCCAATGTAAAGATAACGGACCCGGTATATCGGTCGACGATCTGCCCTACATTTTTGAACCGTTCTATCGCAGTTCAAAATCAAGGCAGCAAACCCATCCAGACGGGTTCGGTCTTGGGTTATCCATTGTTAAAACTTATGCTGAGCTTCAAAATGGACGTATCTTTGCTAAAAATGGTAGTAACGGTGGCGTTATTTTTGTTTTAGAATTTAGCTCGTAGTTTTAATTGCTCTCCTTGTGTTCATTGTCTACACTCAGGACCATAAAATTTAGGAGTGAACAATGAATACAATCGAAATCGGAATAAACGAAGCTGATCGTAAAAAAATCGTAGATGGTCTATCTAAACTTCTAGCAGATAGCTACATCCTATATCTAAAAACTCATAATTTTCATTGGAACGTAGAAGGTCCGATGTTCAACACTCTTCATTTAATGTTCATGGATCAGTACACTGAACTATGGAATGCGTTAGATTTAATAGCGGAACGCATCCGCGCACTAGGCAGCTACGCCCCCGGTTCTTATAAAAAATTTGCGCAGCTTTCATCTATCCCGGAATCGGATGACCATTTAGCCGCTAAGGAAATGATTAAACAATTACTTCAAGGACACGAAACAGTAGCTAAAACTGTACGTACAATTTTTCCAGTTGCTGAAGCTGGCAGTGACGAGGCGACATTAGATCTATTAACTCAACGTCTGCAAATTCATGAAAAAACAGCATGGATGTTACGTTCATTATTGGCAGAGAAATAGGTTGTGAAAATTGTTTTATCATTTGCACTATTGCTATCGCTATCTATGGACGCTTTAAATTCTATCTACGTGGAATATTCAAAAGATTCTGGTAACGCTTTCGTTGGTATTTCTATCGAAGGAACTGACACCGTTTTCGCATGCAAACGCCAATAAATTACAGTTTTCAAAAAATTCTTTTATACATACGCCCTCAGATTGAGGGTGTATGTATAAATTCTGATATCTGACCCCTTTTTATAAACTATTTCTTCTTTAGTGCTTTAACACCTTGTTTTAGTTTTTCTGAGATAGCCTCGGGCTTAACAGAAACACCTCGTGATAATTCTTTGATGATATGTTCAAGTGCCATGACCCGAGCCTCTTCTTTTTCATCGCATTCAACAACAAACCACTTTGCGTTTTTCTTAGAGGTCTTTGTTACCATCTTTTTATATAGTTTCGCGTATTCGTCCCACTTGTTGCGATTACGAATATCATCAAATGTTAACTTCCAATTTTTCTCTGGATTTTCTACACGTTCAAGAAGTCGACGCGACTGTTCTTTCTTGCTGATCTTAAGCAGGACTTTAACTATGCGAACGTTGTCGTCGATCATCCACCTTTCGAATTCATTAATTTCTTGATAGGCTCGCAAGACGGCATTGCCTTTAGTTATACCTTCGACACTTTCAACTAAAACCCGACCATACCAAGAACGATCAAATACCGAAATTTCGCCGGGTCCTGGTAATTTTGACCAAAATCGCCACATATAGTGCATATCTTTTTCTATCGAATTGGGAGCTCCTATAGGCCACACTTTCAATGCTCGTGGATCAATCGACCAGGCCAAACGACGAATCAATCCACCTTTGCCAGCGGCATCAACACCCTCAAGAACTAAAATTGCTTTAAGTTTTTTCTGAATGTAGGTCTGCTGAACCAATTGAAGTTTCAAATCTAGTTTTTCCATTTTCTCATTTACTTTTTCTTCATTAGACATAGGGGTCCTCCGTAAGCAGCGTCGCCCATTGATTTCGCTTACTGTCTCTAATTTTCCAAATAAAAGCATCCAAAATATAATGAGTTCCTTGTGGTACCGCTAGTAGTGGGACTATATAAGATAACAATACCGGATTTACCTCAAACAGGTGACTGCGATGTAAGAAGAATACAGATAGATGTTCTTTCCATACTAAGCTGGCCCATAGGAACTCTTCTACGTAGGCAAAAAAAACTAAACTGCCTAAAAAAAATAAAAAACTGTGGCGTCTAAAAAAAGAAATTTCGTAACTGGATTGATTCTTATTTTTATAAACCCAAATCAAAGCTAAATACGGCACTCCATGAGCTAACACATTTGTTAAAGTAAAAATAATGTCATTATTAAAATACACAATTCCTAAATACCAAACCAGAAGCGTTCCTGAATAAATTCCATTCTTGCCCCAGTTGAATTGCTTGTGCCGATAGGTCTGCACACATTCAGAAATAATATAACCCGTCACTAAAAAAGCTAACAATGCGGTCAACCCCACTACTAAAATATCAGAAGGGAAATAGAGAAAATCTTTGTCAATAAACCAATTAAATTCTTTAGGTCCGGAGAAATGCCAAATCAATACAGGAATCACTGTCACATAGTAAATCGCGTAGCGATTAAAAACCGTCGTTAACCACGAAGTGCGACCTTCTGATCTAGAGTATATGCGAAAAAATCCATATTGCTGACGAATAAAATGAAACACTGCTAGATAGGCTAAAACTCGCCAAAACACTATGGAACTCAGTGAATAAAGCAAGACTCCTAAAAACCAAACTGTCAGAGGAATTAACCAAATATGGATCGAAAATAATTTTTTTTCATTTTTATCTAAGTAGACTCGAAATATCGTAGAGTATACGTGGGCGACATCCACGCACACAACGAGCGTAAACCAAACCCAAATCGGCATCAGGTGCACATCTTTTACGACCGGATAAATAAACAACGCCAAAATCACAGCATAAAAATGGGGACCGATAATCCAAGCAATATCAAATTTCCGACTGCGTATCCAGACATTAACCATGCTTTAAAATTTCCTGAGCCACTCGATGTCCCCAGTAATGGGCTTCTTCGAATAACGACATTCCCGAATTATCTGTATGCGCAAAATATATCCCGTGTTTAGCCTGAGACTTCCACGACTGCGTGAACACAGATTTGATTCTTCCTACACGAGGACCAATCATCGCATGGCCATATATTTTAATATCCATGGATTGAATCAACGATGAAATTCCAGGGTGCATGGCTTCTAATTCCGATTCTACTCGCGGCGCCCATTGCTTCCATCCTAACTCAGATACTTTCTTTCTTATTTCAGTTGCCGTTAGGTTTTTATCATACAAAGGCCAATATAGTGTTAATACTGTGGTTCCATCGAAGCTGCCACGTAGTTCTTGATGGCGAGCATGTATGTATCCCAAACTACTTGATTGATATCGCACGTTGTCCCAATGCAAATTTTGAAACTCTTCGGGTTTCAATTTCACTGTAACATTGGCAATCAACCAACTGTAATAGTCATCACTGGTCACATTGGGTAGATTTTTCCCATCTTCAAACAAGTACGGTGCTAAAAATTGTGGACTACTAAAGATAAGGTATTTTGATTTGCACTCTGCCAATTCTTTAGTTTCAAAATTAAACACATGCGATTTGATGACGCCGTCGCCTTCTGGACGAATCTTCATCACTGCGCAATTAGTTTGAATATGGTCCTTTAGATATTCTGTCAATTTTTGTAAAACCCAACCATTACCTTCTGGCCAAGTCATGATTTGATGATCGTCATATTGCCCGTTTGGTCTACGCGAACAAAAATAGTGCAGTCCCGACCACGCCGACGCCGTATCGATTCCCATGCCATAATCATCTAACGTGCAATAGTTCATGTACCAAGTGACCACCTCCGAAGTGAATCCCTGATCCTTTAAAAAATCAGCGAAAGAAATTTGGTCTAACTTTAAAAACTGCGGATCTTGGCTGGATTCCATCAGCGGAATAGTAAAAGCATATTTGCCGTCATTACCCTTTTTAAATTTATAATCGTATACCAAATCATGAAATCGCTTTAGCTGGTCTTCATCGCCTTTCATGATGCCTTTCATAGGCAAGATACTTTCCTGCCATTCCCCTTTAATAAACAATCGCTCTTGTGGATCCTGACAAAGGTATTCCTCGTTGAATTCCAGCCCACCACCCGGTGATTTATTGGATGCCAACCCCATGTCTTTAAAAAATTCTAACAATTGCTTATTTTCTGTATTCGGCAAAGGAATGTAGTGCGCGCCCCAAGGAAATTTAGAAACCTCATTTTGCCCATACGCCGAGTTTCCGCCCGCATTTGAATTCATTTCTAGAATTTTAAAATTATTAAATCCCGCCTGCTTCAGGTAATACCCTGTCAGTAAACCGGTCATTCCACCACCCACAATCAGGGTGGGAATTTCAAGTGAAGACGTCGTTGTCTGCTTAAAAGCATCTCGCAGCTGGTGTCCGCGATCTGATTGATTCACCCACTGGCCAGTATAGTTAATAGTGTGTTTGCGATATTTTTTAAACTGCTTAACACCGAAAATTCCACCATAGAAAATTGTGGAGGTAATTAAACCATATTTAAGAAATTCACGTCGATCAGTTTTCATGGTGACTGAATGGTTCCCATTCTTGCTCGAATGTACGAACTAAGATTTGATTATTTAAGCGATTTACTTCTTTGGAATCACCGATCAGATCTTTGCTGAACTGAAACAAATACGGAATCATTTCTGGGCTAATAAATTGTAACCCCGCAGGTAATGCCAACTTAGTTTCCGAAACATCCATCGGAGCTTTGGCTGCGAGGACGTAACCCCACTCACCAAATGAAGGTACGTAAACATGATAGGGTTTCGTATACAAAGCTACATCATTCAAGGTATTCACGATTATTTGAAAAGCGTTTTTAGCTACATAGGGCGATGTGCTTTGGACGGCAATCAAACCATCTGCATCGATCGTAGAGGTCAAATAGCCATAGAAAGTTTTAGAATACAGTTTACCTAGGGCAAATTGTGATGGGTCCGGAAAATCAACGATAACGAAGTCGAAAATTTGCTTATTGTTTTTTACCCAAACGAACGCATCCTCATTCAACACTTCCACTTTAGGATCATTCAAAGCGTTCTTATTTAATTCCGTAAGGATTGTATTTGTACGAAATAAATGGGTCATCTGCGAATCCAGATCAACCAACAAGATTTTTTCGACCGAAGGATACTTAAGTACTTCCCTGGCAGCTAGCCCATCGCCACCGCCCAAAATCAATACTTTTTTAGGCCTAGTCAACCGAGACAACCCGACATGAACCAAACTTTCATGATACCGATATTCGTCTTTCGAACTGAATTGCAAATTACCATTCAAGAACAATTTCATTTCGCCCGACGTTTGAGTCAGCACGATTTTTTGATACGCGGTATTTTTTTTAAAAACGATGCGTTCTCGATAATTTTGAACTTCCAGGAAACTAACCATTCTTTCCGAATAACCAAATGCCAGGACTAACAAAACCAAAGTCGCAATGGCTTTAATTCGCAAGTACCTTTCAGATTTAACTTCTGATTTAAAGACAATGATCGTAACCAAGGCCACGGCAACGTTGAAAATACCGAACAACAACGACGAACGCACTAACCCTAAATAAGGCACCAATATCAATGGAAACGAAATCGAAGCAATCAATGCCCCGATATAATCGTAGGTGAATATTTTTGAAACTAAATCTTTGAATTCAAATCGATCTTTTAAAATCCTCATCAGCAAAGGAATTTCAAGCCCCACAAAACAGCCAATGATAAAAATCACCGAGTACAGAATAAATCGAAACGAAACAGCATATTCATACGATAGAAACAAAAATGCAGCAGAAAAACCACCAATCAGTCCGATGACCATTTCAATTTCAATAAATACGTTCAACAAATTACGTGTGAAATATTTTGAAAAATACGATCCCACACCCATTGCAAATAAATAGGTTCCGATAATAGTTGAAAACTGCGTGACTGAGTCCCCCAGTAAATAACTGGCTAAGGCACCCGTAATCAATTCGTAAACTAGGCCACATGTGGCCACCACAAAAACGGAAAACAGCAATAAGTAGGTCATATTTTTTCTTAACCGTGAATGGCACTAGCAATAATTTGCGCCATCGCTAAAGCCATCGCACCAGCTGTGATAGCAAGAGCAACATTTTTTTCTTCCACTATTTCTTTCCACAAGTTACCTGGCGTGATTTTGTCGAATACAAAAAATGAAATTACTAATACAATAATTCCGAAAACAGAAAAAACGAGTGCGTTTACGATATACTTGATATTAATTAGCACTTCCATATTGTTTGGCGCGTCCATAGAGGCTCCCCTTTTATTTGTGCTGAAATGTTTTTCCAGCGGGTTGAAAACTTTTTCCTGAAACAAAATCGTAGTAACTGATCCCCACGTAGCTTATGTAGGAATAAATTAATACGATTAAAAATCCATAAACTAAATATCCCTTAATCATCGTGCTGACTCCAAAACGGCGAATAATCACTTTGCGACCAACGAGACTTTTCAAAACTCTTAGCACGCATAAAATAATAGATTGGAAAAATGGAAACCAATAAAATAGCGAAGAAGAAATTGCCCCAAGAAATATTGCCTTCAGAAATTGTGACAGCAAATTTCACAGGATTGGAACTTCCCGAATCAGTTGTAATATTCAAGTGATACTTACCGGGAGGTAATTTTGCAATACGCCGATCACTTTTCTGCGAGCCTTCTGTCCACGCCCCGTCGGAATCACTGCCCCAATAATATTCAACGCCTTGATCAAATTCGTATTCTTCACCCGATTCTTCATCGACTGCTTCAATGACGGTCTCAAACCAATCATTAGAAACCTGGGCGATTAATTCAGATTCGATGTAACCAGGTCGATCAAGAATTTCAAATGACTGTGTCGTCAATTTCAGCCCTTTGGGATTTCGAACAGCGTAAGCTACGCTCAAGGCTTCCCCTTTATTGACGGCGACAACAAATCCCAACTGAATCAAAACCAAAGCACACAGTAAATAACTAAAAAACTTAGCGACTTTTTTATCTTCACCATGCGGCGATGGTTGATGAGGTGCAACCCCCATATCTAATGGCATTAGGCCTTTTAGGTGGAAAGCAGTCTCGATGTCACCACGAGGAACATATTCCCCGATGGACCAGATTTCTTCATCAGAATCTTTTTCTAGCGACAACATTTCAGGCGGCCTAATGTAGTCAACAGCGCGAACGGTTTCGTTGGCTTTAACTCGCCAATAGAACTCACCCATGACGAACAGAGTTTTTACCTGGCCTTTGTGAAACAGACTGTACTTGTTCCCAAGGTATTCTGCCGACTTAAGAATCTTGTCTACTTTGGGTGCCGATTTTGTTTTTGTGACATAGCTCCAATGACCATCCATGCAAACTAGAAAACGATAACCAACGTAGGGATTGAATAGCAGGTATTCGCTCCATTTATAAACTTCCGTTTTATCACTTCGAAGAAGAAAACCGATCACTTCCCAATCGTGACCACGAAAATGAAATCGCTGTCCCAATGGAATAATGGGTTTAGCCACATTTTTTTGATTGCGAACTAAAATAGACACAGATTCATTATCATTTGAAATCACAGTCAAACAGGACGGGCAAACGCAGCTTAACGATTGCTCAGCAAATTTGATGGAAACGCTGCCGCCGCACGATGGGCAGGTGATTGCTTTTACCATCCCTTGACCTCTTTTAAGTTTTGAAATTTAAAATCTTCAAAATTTAAAACTTGTCCGAAATAAATTTGATTTTTATCACTCCCAAATTCAACCGTAAGTTTGGCATCGTCAGCCGAAGCGAGTTCCGCCATGGTACGTTCGCGATTTTTTTCTGGCGCCCAAGGTAGTTGTCCCAAGAAATGGGTCATCTGTGCCGTACGTATGTCAATAATTCGAAATGCATCAGAATTGTGATACAAAGACTTAGACCATTTAACTAAACGTTGTTCTGTTTCATCGGGTACAGAAACTTTTGTACCCACTTTAAATTCCGAGCGGGACTGTCGAGGCAGGTCTATTGGTTCAAACAAGAATTGATATTCCCCTTGAGCCTGAGCAAGCCAGCCGTACCGAGAATTTTGAGTTTGGCTATCTAACTGCAGAAACCATTCGTGCCAAAATCCTTCATGATGATTCAGACGAACACCACCGATGATGGAAAATCCAGTTTTCTGAAAGACCCCACGAGTCCCCACTTGCAAGGGATTTAATTCATCGTGCAAGACTGCTTCTTTTCCTAGCAATTCCAAATTTAAATCATGACGAACTACCAAAGAACGACAGTATTCGCACACAGTAGACACTGCGTATGCCGTCGTAAACTTAAGAGCGGCGCCACATTGGGGACATAAAAAATCTTTCATTGGCATCCATTCAATTAGCGATTCTTCGAAGTGTCAAAATAAATTACGTTAAATTTAAAATTCCCAAATTGACGCCCAATAACCGTGCTGGCTTTAAAAACAAAGCGGCCCATGATAGTCTAAAGACGATTCAAAGAATTTGAATCTGGACTGCTCGTGAGCAGTCCTAATACGGAATGTAAGCGGAAGTAAAAACAGAATTTGAAGGAGTAGATTCATGTTTTCAATAAGCCGCCTATTCATATTTTCGATCTTGACGATTACGCTAACCACATCCTGCAAATTAATCAGTGACGATTCTGTTACAGAATCAGTGACTCAGGCAACAGGCGATTCTGCTCCCGTCGTCGATTTTTCTGTTGTGGACGACAATGGCCCGATAACCCCGCCTAGTGATGATCCCAACACGCTACCGCCACCGGTGCTAAACCCAGGCGACGTGGAATTTGAAGAGGGATTTTCAATAAACAATGACTCTCTCTACACCAATCAGGCCTATGTTGATTTAACATTTAGAACATTGGCTCCGTCCAAAATTAAAATTGGCCGCACCCTAAACTGCGTTGATGGCCAATGGGAAAGTTATGTTGACCAAAAACGTGTCGACCTGACGGAATTCAACACTGCGATTACTTATTCTGTGATGTTCCAAGATTGGGAAGGCGGCCAATCTACGTGCTATCGCAAATCAATCACCCATGATGACGTCGGTCCAGAAATCGTATTTCAAACTTACCCGGCCGCTAGTATCGAAGTCGGTGTCGCCGTTGATATTTCATTTTATGTACGTGATGGTCGTTCGGAATCTGTATCGGTTAACTGTTCATTAAATGGAATCACTAAATCATGTTTTTACGGCAACAACAAAGTTACCTTACCCGAGTTGCCCGTCGGGATTTATACGTTTAGTGTTTCCGCGAAGGACGATTTACAAAACGTCACGACTCGTTCAGTGACTTGGAACGTAAATTCACTTTACAAAAAAGTGAATCAGAAAATCACAGTTAATAATTACAAAAAAGTCGACGTTCTGTTCGTAATCGACAATTCGGGATCTATGGAATACGAACAACAAAGCATGGCCCAACGCACGTCGCAGTTCTTGTCAATCTTGCAGGGCTTGGACTACCAGATTGCGATCACGACTACAGATCCACGCAATATTAACTTAGGCGACGGTCGGTTGATTCCATTAACTGGCGGAAATGGTAAGAAAATGATCGATGCATCCATGCCAGTTTCAACGGCGCAAAACCTACTAAGCCAAACGTTGCAGCGTCCAGAAACGGGCTCCGGCAATGAGCAAGGTATTCGGTCTGTATATCGCACGATCGAACGCTACAATGCTAACGAAAGCGACTTCAAATCATTCTTCCGCGACGGGGCCCAGTTATCTGTTGTTTTGATTTCCGATGAAGACGAATCCGCGAATACGTCAAAAAATGATCCCGCGAGTTTACTAAATTTAATCAACACGTCGTGGAATGGACAAAAACGTTTCAATTTTAATTCAATCATTACTCGTCCCGGTGATACCGCTTGCCGCAACACGTACGGATATTCTTATGGTGAACGTTACAAAACGATATCGGATATGACTGGTGGAGTTCTAGGTAATGTATGCGACATGGATTATACGTCTCAGGTGGCAGGCATCGCGGATGAGATCAGACGTTTGCTTAAGACACTGACGTTAGCGTGCCAGCCGTTGAGTCAATTCCCAATTGTGATCAAAAAGGATGGCACCGAATTGGCTCAATCGTATAGCGTTGAAGGATTGAATATTAAATTCACAAAAGAATTAGATCCTGGTGCTTACGAAGTCGAGTATACGTGCTTGAAGTAAAGCTATAAAAGTAGCCTGTACCAAAGTGGTACAGGCACGAACTAAATGGACCAAACTCCTTGTAAATCAGGTATTCTAATAGAGCAAGTTGGGGGCCTATGAAAGCACGTAAATCATGGTACGCATTCCTTATTATTTCTTTTTTTACAACGACCGTGTTGTTCAACAACTGCGCTCCCGGCGGCGAAGAAGAATCCACAGAAGAATCAAATTCAGAACAGGCCGCTGCTGAACTCGTCACAGACTTTAGCGGTAAGCTGTCAGGCAGCTTCTCTGCCGTTTATGCTGATGGTAAAGCCTATGGTTATGCTTACGATTCACAAAATAAATCAAAAGTTATTAAAGTCCTTTTCTATGCGAACGGTCCGGTGGGAACCGGTACTTACGTGGGCGAAACTATCGCCAAAGAAACGGGGGTTGGTTCAGCGGCTGGTCACTATTTCACGTTCCAATTGCCAGCAGCATTTGCTAACGGAACTCAGCAACGAATGTACGCTTACGGCCACGAAGCCAAGGCCGAATATCTGATCGCTTCAAGTCCAAAAACTTATGTAGCCTACACTCCTAAAGCAGAGCCGTATTTTAACGCGAACGTAGCTCCCTTCATTGCTACAAACTGTACACGTTGCCATACATGGAATCATGCTAATTTGTTTAGCGGTCCTTTGATGTCGCCGACACCGTTTGCTGGTGGTACCGCAACCTCGAACAAGCTAATACGCAAAATGAGCGGGGCTGAGGGCCATACTGGTGGTGTATTCTGCAGTATCGGCAGCGGATTTTGTGCAAGTATACAAGGCTGGTGGGCTGCTGAATTCCAGTAGCCACTCTATATTTTTTTTCCTTTTCGACATTGTCCTTGCTTAATTTGCTGTAAAACTCGATAAGTGTCTCATGGTTACCATCGGACAAATGAATCAATTGAAAATTGTTAAACGATCAATTTACGGGCTTTTCCTTGACGGCGAAGACTTGGGCGAAATCCTATTGCCCAAACGTTTTGTTCCCGATGATTTCACCGTGGGTGAGCCACTCGACGTATTCTTGTACTTGGATTCTGAAGACCGCCTGGTCGCAACGACTCAGCAACCTAAAGCAATGGTGGGTGAATTTGCGTACCTGCCATTAAAATCTGTCGAAAACGTTGGCGCGTTCATGGACTGGGGTTTAGATAAAGATCTATTTGTTCACTACACTCAGCAAACTCGTGACGTTGTTGTCGGCGAGAAATACTTAGTCTACTTATACCTAGATGAATCAGGTCGTATTTCTGCTTCGATGCGCACAAATCGATTCCTAAAAGACATGCCGGAATCATCGCCGTTGTTAAATCAGAAAGTTAAAATTTTAGTCTATGCTAAAACTGATCTAGGTTATAAATGCGTTGTGAACAATGAATTCGACGGTTTGTTATATCATTCCGAAGTTTTTGAAAATATCAAACTTGGCACTGTGACGGATGCCTACATCAATAAAATTCGGCCAGATGGCAAGATTGATTTGATTCTGAAAAACTCTAGTGGTGATGCTCTTGATGATATCGCCAGCTTAATTTTAGATAAACTAGCACAGAACAACGGCAAACTTAAAATCAACGACAAGAGTTCTTCAGAAGAAATCGCTGAGATGTTTAAAATCAGCCGTAAGAAATTTAAAACAGCGCTCGCTGGTCTATACAGTAAACGCGTTGTTCTAGTTACTGAAGCGGGCATCGAATTGGTTAAAAAATAGCAGCTGCTAAAACACGCTGGCCCGTTGCCACCCCCCTTTAAACTATGCTACGCTTGAAGGGTGACCATACAGAACGATTTCAATCTAATTCAGCACAATACATTTAAGCTTAACTCGATAGCGCGCTATTTCGTCGAGATAAAAAATATTTCTGAGCTAGCCAGCATTGCTCAATTCGCAAAAAGCAAGAACGTCCCGATCCGAATTTTAGGCGGCGGATCTAATTTAATATTACCTGAAAAAATAGAAGCCGTGGTGATTCACAATAAATTAGAAGGCACACGTATCGTCAGTGAAACCCCAGACAGCGTGACTATCGCGTGCGCCTCCGGGATGAATTGGCATCAATTTGTAATGTCGACGATTTCCAATCATCAATATGGTTTAGAGAATTTAGCCCTGATTCCAGGAACCGTGGGAGGCGCGCCCATTCAGAATGTGGGGGCCTACGGGGTTGAGGTAAATAAATTTATTTCGCGTGTACATGGCTATGATCTTGAAACTCTGACAAACAAAACCGTGTCTAATAGCGAGTGCTTGTTTGAATACCGCCATAGTGTTTTTAAAACGCCGGCCTACAAGAACTTCTTCATCACGGAAGTTGAATTCCAGTTACTGAAAAAACCAAACCCGGTGATTAGCTATGCGGAACTGGCTCACGCATTTAATGGCCTACCCGCCCGTCCTCAAGATGTCGCCGCAAAAGTGATCGAGGTTCGTCAGAAAAAACTTCCTGACGTGAACGTGATCCCAAATGTCGGTAGTTTTTTTAAAAACCCAATTGTTACGGCCCATCAATTGAGTCAGTTGAAACAGGCAACTCCAGACCTTGTCTCCTACCTACAATCCGATGGTCAGTACAAACTGGCGGCAGGGCAATTGATTGATAAATTAGGCTTTAAAGGCCGCCAACAGGGTACAGTTAGCATGTATGATAAGCAAGCCTTGGTGATGGTGAACTTAGGCGCTGGGCGCCGCGAAGACGTGGTGAAGCTAGCCGACTGCGTACGCCAGGCCTGCGCCGAGGTTTTTGGCGTTACCTTAGAAACAGAACCTATATTTTGGTGATATTCTGCCGCCCAAAGGGCCGATGCAGGATTAAGGTACGTAGTATTTAACTTCCAAATTTAGATCTAAACGTTCGTGATAGCAGTCCGAATCGGGATCATTATCGCCAGTGATCACGAATGACAACACCTGCTTGGTGTCTTTCGATTTAGCACCTAAGCGAGTCAGGATTTCGGAATCAAAGTTAAGTTTGATCTTGCCGAATTCTTGAGTCACAGGCCACTGACATTCAGATAAACCTTGTTCTGCACCTAAACAGAAATCGTTCACTTCGTTTTGGAAATAAGTATTGCGCATTTTGACCCAATCATATTTGTAGAAAGCTAAGTTTCGGCCCGTTCCCGAATGCACAATGTTTTCGGCAGCAATAACTTCTTTGATTTGTTTACTGTGATTGGAAGCTAAAATCTGATCGTTAAATGAAAGGAAGAAAATATCGTCATAGTTAAAATTTTGCTCGGGACTTTCAATGTCCATATCACAGATAACGGCGCCAGAGGGAATAGAAATAGTGCTAGTTTGAGTGTAACGAGCACGAAGATAATCGTTTAGTACTGTTAAGTTTTCTTTGTAGGGCTTGTTTTCATCTTGAGAAAATTCACACACTTTTTGGCGACCTGATTCTGTGCGAGTGTCCTCAAAACGAATCGTCTGTGTCTTAGTTTGAAGTTTTCCTGATGACAGTAATGAACGACAGTTTTTAATTTGCTGCTCGACTACAGGGTCGGGAGCCGTGCCACCATCGGCGACACTTAATTCACCGACCTGAGCCGCCTCAAGCCCTAATTGACCGGGTTGACCGCAAGCGACCATCATTAGCACAACGAACAGAACTAAAAATGTTCTGGCAAAATATTGGCTCACTCATCCCCCACCCAGCTATCTATTCCCGTTATCTGTTATTACTATCTGTTACACTTTCCAGTCCAACTGACCGCCTATTAAATGGGCGCGTATAAAACCCAATTGACTGGTGTTTGGTCGTTTTTTCAGCAGTTTTGATAGGTAAACACCTGATATGCTGATTATTTAATGGATTAGTTAGGTACCTACTCAAGTGTATGGCCCGCCGACGTACTATTTTGAGAAATTCCTCAGGGGTGCCCCAATTTTTTTGTTGATTACCGACACTTAGGTGTTTATAAATAATTCTTCTTGAGCTTACCACGGGGGTGGTAGTTAAGTTGGTTATAACGTCCGCCTGTCACGCGGAAGGCCGCGGGTTCGAGTCCCGTCCACCCCGCCAATTTTCCCCGAGACGAAAAGTTTCCTCCAGGTGTGACAGCCTCTTTTGTACTGAAATCAGATAAATTTAAATCGGCCTCTGAATCATCAGAGCCACCACTTTGTTCCATGCCGACCGGCGGTCGGTAGGAGGCTACCTCATGCCCAAAATTTGACTCGCTACGTTTGCCGTCGTTCCATTTTCTGGAATCACCTCGAAAGTCGGTGCGAATATGAAGGCGCAGTTTGTTCTTTGGAACCACTTCTATTTTAGGAATAATCGTATGAATGATTTCCCTTTTTTTATTGTCGTCTAAGTTGTCAAAATTTTCCAAGACTTGTTCCAAGTAATCCCGAAGACCCTTCTCCTGATGTTCAGAAGATAACTCACGGAGTTGATTTTCTTTATTCACCAAATCGCGTTCTAAAAATTGAGTTTCTGTCTCGGCTTTATCCCTTTCTATACTTATCGTACGAATTACCTTTTCAAGGTTGGTCGGATCAGTCAGCGCCGACTGTCTTAGGTAATTTGTAAAACCGTCAATCACTTTGCGGTTGTCATTGATCTTTTGCTTAATCTGCCGTATTTCCTCTTTCAAAAATGGTATTCCCATTTCAGCCATTGGTTTTACATCGGCTAGAAGTTTAGTCAGCAGTTCTGAGTTTTTCATATAGTCTTTAATTCTTTTTAGAATTAAGTTTTCCACTTTTGTTTTTGGTATTCGGAGTTTTTGCTTTCGGCAATGATAATACTCGTAATGACTATTTCTGCCGCCAGCACCCGCTCCCGAAAACCTAGTCCCATCTTCATATTCCAATATTCCCGTCAGCAAATACACACTAGCTCGCGTTCGAGCATCAAATTTTTGATTCTTCCCCAAAACGCGCTGAGCTTCCTCATATAACTCCGACGGAACCACTGGTCCGTGTGGGTAATCCCATCTCACAAACCCTTTTTCATTTTGTTCTTTTTTGAATTGATTCCAGGTATCTTGAAAAAAGCTATAGCCTCGGATTTTTTGATTGTTTAATAAATACCGCACCCGCCTAGGTTCTAACAGTTCCCCTCCAACTTGTTTTGGTGGAATAATATTTCCGTTTTTATCCACCTTTTCTTTCGTAAGACGAATTTTATTTCGATATCCTTTTTGAATACAATACTTCGACGTTTCTTTGACAGATCCACATTCGACAAATTTCTTAAAAATATCGATTACGATTTTTTGCTCGTTTTTGTTAACGACATACATTCCTCTCTTAGCTGGATGAGCATCCAATCCTAAAACTGGACATGTTGACGTATCTTTACCATTATTGACTCTTGCTTCCCTCTGTTTTTTAGTAATTTTTTCTTCAAGGTCTAAACTGTATTCTTCGGCTAAGAGATTTTTAATATTAAAACCTAACCGACTACCACGATCTCTTAGATCAATTTGACCAGATTCAAACTCGTGAACCTCCACTCCATATTCCTGGGCCTTTTTTACAAGTCCCAAATTATAGATCATATCTCGAGCTAACCGATCCACTTTTTCAAAAACGATAAAATCGATTGTTTTAGATTCGATGGCTCGATCTATTTCCATCAAGGCCATTCGTTTATGGATGGCCTTTCCGCGACCACTAATATCTTCCTCAAAGAATCTTGTAATTTCATAGTGACGGCCAGAAGCTTCACTTTGCTGAGTCGACCACCTTTCCAGCATATGTCTCTGTTGTTCAAGCGATCCATGCTGAACCTCGGCCTGATTTTTTGTCGACACCCTAATCAATGCCCAGCCAATTTTCATTTTTCCTACGATCGGCGACAATTCTGAATTCATTACTTATTCTCCTTTTCTGAAATCAAAGATTGAAATATCAAGCGACGGAAAATATTTTCTAAATCTCGTTTTTCCTGACCTATGAGAGGAATTTCTAAAATTTCTAAATCGGATTTGGAATATATCAAAACCTCTGGCGATGAAATTTTTCGAGTATTCTTCTTTCTCCACCATTTTTTCTTTTGAAATTTTATACATGATTTGCATCTACTATGCCTTCCATTAATACCCGTCGACTTTTTATCAAAATGATCCCAAGATTTAAACGAACTGCATTTACTGCAATATCGCCCAAGATCCGAAATTTCTTCGTTAGACATAATTTAACTCTCTGTGAAAAAGAGTCCAGTGCATCTTAAAATGGCTATGCTTAGATCAAATTAAAAAGCCCTTTGTGCATCTGCACATCGGGCTTTTAATTTGTATCGATTTAATTTTCTAAAAACGGATTTTTTTACCTTAGCGTGGACTCAGACACAGGATCAGAATCCCCTTCGGACTGGTCTTCAATTAGCTCGCGCTTAACTTCCTGTCTTTTAGTTTTAACCACGAATTCGTATCCGGTTTCAGATTTGCCTTCGGCTTTAGCTTGATTTGCCTCGCGCAATAAATGCCGTAAAAATTTCACTTCGTCATAGAAACGATCAATAAGTGATGCTAAATCGCCACCGCTTAAATTATCAGGCATTTTTTCAATCAACCAATTAACAAATTGTTTTCTGGTTATCTTAACACCTTTTTTCTTTAGCGCGACCTGATCTAACCAGTTATTAATTTTTAAACTCGAAGTTTCAGATAGGGCAATATGCTCATATTTCAGGTTTGGCTTTTTTTCTAATTCATTTTCGCTCATGTTAAACTCCTTTTAAACGATTTCTTGCGATTTTAAAATAATTCTCGTCACGTTCGATTCCGATAAAACTATACTTCTCAAATAATGCTGCCACACCGGTGGTACCCGATCCCATAAAAGGATCAAGCACGGTTCCATCCATAGGGGTCACCATTTTGCATAAGTACCGCATGAGTCTGAGCGGTTTTACTGTAGGATGAATATTGTTTTCACCTCGCTCACCTTTACTCGGCTTTTTACTATAAAAGAAGGGAACTTCAGGTTTGAAATTTTTAAAATATCCTGCGACCTCAGTTTCAAGTTCACTTTGATCATTCATTATCCGTGCGGGACAGTTTAGTTCGTTTGATCTAGTTACAATGATATTAGCTGGGAACCGCCCGTTTGGGTGTTGATGATAAACAGAGTTTTGACTTCGCTCTCCAGTTTCCCAAATAAACCTGCCGTCTTTAAAATCTAAATTGGATGTAGATGGTATTTTTTCTTTTGTGGGAATTCTAGAATCATCGATATTAATTCCGCCTACTCTATGCTTTAATATGTTGGCCGCAATATTATGCTCCGAAATTGGTTTTTGGACTAGAATCCAGTGTTCACTTGCTGGCTTCAAAGCGGTACCCCACCCTTGCCATGGTTTTGACAAATCTGACACTGGCTCGGTCATACTGTTATGTGTACTTTTAAAAGCCACACCTCCAACTCCACCTGCATCTTTTTTATACTGCCCAACAACGTTTCGTTTGGACCAATTCTCACCGAGTTCATGGGAAGGCCTGATCATGCCGTTCACCCAATCTGGTGCTGGACCCAAAACAGCTTCCAATTTTTCCCATCGCTCTTTTGTTGGAATGTGTGGTTGTCGATGTGGAAGTTTCGCTGTCCAATGACAAGCTCCGCCTTTAACTCCGGCTATTTCATCGAGCTGTTTGTTGGTGATGCCAAGTTCATTGCGTCGTGATCTGATCCAATCGGTCACTTTGAAAAGCTCATCTGTGTTTGTGTATTTTGCTCGGTCGATGGCCTTATCAATTGCAACACTTTTAGGAAAGCCACTTCCAAAGATATGGGTGATGACATCCTTAACCTGAAAGCCAGCATCTTCCAACGCCGCTCCTGTCCAGTGGGACGTTCGCGGGATAGCCCAGACAAATCCATGAGCACCGGGTTTTAGAATACGATGGCACTCGGTCATGATCCGTGTGAGCCATGCGATCCATTCTTTTCTTCCGCCCTTGTCCTTATCCCAGTCAAGACCCAGCAGACCAATTCCAGCAGGAGGATCAGTAACAAGAGAATCAACAGAGTTTGAGGGAATCTTTTTTAAAATTTCTAGTGAGTCGCCTAAGTGTGTTTGAAAATTCACGAATTGTCCTTTGATAAAAATTCGTGTCTCTTAAAAAATTATTCTGACTAGCTAAACTGAATCAGTCTTTTGACCAAGACCCCGCGTCGTCTAAGATGAAAATTCGGTGGGATTTAATAAATTTGTTTCCTTCAATGGTATCGGGCACAATATAAGATCTGATTTTAGGCCTTGTGATAAACGGTGTGTAATCCTCGGTACTTTCGTTTTTGTTTTCATTTTTAGCACTAGTATTGACGACCGACTTTTTTTGTTTATCGTTAAATGCCGAGTAACCAATTAGAGATCCAATACCAGCTCCGACCAATGCACCAATGGCGGTCGCTTGAGAATTTTGAGATTGGCCCAAACCCGCGCCCGCCACTCCACCAATGACGGCCCCAGTGAGAACTGACTTTGGCGCAGTTGAACAGGCATTATGTAAAAGGGGCAGAACAAATAATGCCGCTAATTCTTTTAACTCCATAACTTTACTTCCTTAGTTTAATTGTTTAGAGACTTTTATTTTTTAAAAGGAATAGGTAGTGAGTTTGGTAATATGGAGGCGATAGGGTTTAGCGGGACCAAGCAGACTATAAGGCTGCTTAAGTATGTCAGGCTTTTTGGGCATTTGGCTTGAAGGGGCAGGTTGTTGAATTGATTGGTCTTCTGCGGGAATCGAGAAGTGCCAGGGTCCCACAGCTGAGTGAGGATTGAGGGGGGATTGAGTGTGGATTCGGACAAAGAAACTGAAAAGGGCTTCCACCTGTTGATTTGCCCTCAATAAACTGAGCCAACCAGCCTTTCTGTTTAAATTCTGAGAGAAGAATGAACTGGTGTTTGGACCACTCACGCACCTGAAGCTTTTCAAAATTACGTCGAACACTATTCAACGTGCCTTTTGAATCAACCAACCAAAAGACATAATGAATACCGGGTTGGTTATCGTAGAAAGTAACGACTCTTTCATAACGTTTCTTGGCCTTGGGTGAGATCTCGGCTTCAAACGCAACAACGACTCGTTTTTCACTCGACTGATACGCCGAATACCCATCAGGTCTATGCAGTGCTGATCGCGGTATCCAAGGTGGCCAAAGGTCCGCAGGATAACACCGAAGTTGCTGTTCACTGTAGGTTTGAGTATTTCCTGGCTGCTGGGTTAGCCAATCACCGAGATGGAAAGCTGTCGCCAAGAAGTCGTGGGGATAATTCGCAGACTTGTACCCCTTCGATTGTAAATCTCCAAGATGCGGAAGAATATATTTGAATCCCTTTTCTTTCAAAATCCACGCTTCATTGAATCGTCCATCAACAGGATAGGCACCAATGAATCCATCACTTTCTAAGTGAAGCAGACGACGATATGCTGTGAAAGCATTGGCTTCATAGAAAAACTTTTTTGCAAGGGCTTTAGTTGAAACTACTTTCCATTTCCAGAGAAATCTCAGAAGTTTGTAATCACGATCAGTAATTTCACAATGTTTTTTATTTTTCATTGAAGTACCTTTCGACGGCCTAAATTATTCAGTAAGGGATGGATCCAGTGTTTGGTCAGCATCACTCGAACAAGAAACCGATTTGGAATTGTCTTGGCTGTCTTTTGTTTTATCTTTCTGCACATTGTCTGGAGCACCCAGAAGAATCTCTGCCGCTTCGACAGACAAAAACGGAGTTTGAACTTCGATCATTTCGATTCCATTCTTCCAAATAGCGCGACCTGGAATTTTTGGCAGATCCGTAGCACGTCCATTTCCTAGGACCGCGATACTTGAAGCATCGTTCATCATTTGAAAACAAATAACACCTGTGAGATTGGCTTTAACCTGAGGATCAAGTGATCGACTATCAGGACGCTGGGTTGCCACAATTATATGAATACCAACTGCTCGACCTTGCCTCGCAATTCGACTCAAGATGGCGCGAGCGGCTTGAACCTCGATGGACTTTGCGTGATGACCAGCCAAAAACATTTCTGCAGCTTCATCAACGACCACGATCTGGCGTGATAAATTGATAGGCTTTTCGGCCTTCTTTTCTTTTTTGAAATAGCTGTCGATGTCTTTGCATTGATTTTCTTTTAAGAAAACCATTCGCTCATCAAGTAGAGTATTAATATGTTGAAGCTGTTCAACTGCCGCCAGCACATGAGGAACAACTACGAATGACTTACGATTTTCAAACATCGAAAACTCAAGACCGCCTTTAAGATCAATTAGTAAAAATTTACATCCCTTCTCATGAATATAAAGATGCACGATCAATTGCCGAAGAAATGTCGACTTACCACCCCCCGTTTGTCCGGCCACGAGCAAGTGCGGCGTATCTCGAAGTGTCGCCGTGATTGCATGGGCTCTTGTTTGTCCTACTAGAAATTCATAAGAACGTGCAGTTGAATTTTGAGAATACAAAACCTCATTTGCCATTGGAAAATGCGAATAGATGATGTCGACAGCACGTCTTTCGCGATTTTCTTTGATCTCGTCAATGAAAACGCCAAGTTCAGATTCAATATACTTCGACTGATCACGAAAACTTGAGACCGGAAATCCTGCATTGGTAAGACGCATCTTTCGGGTCAAAGGATCGAGTGGATAATCTGAAATGAGATTGGGAAGACGGCCAATTTTTGACTCAAGCCCGGCGTTCTTTAACGCATTAGTGAGAATTTTAAGCTTGTTTCTTTTCTTTCTGACCTCGGCCCAGGCCCAAACCCAAAAACCTAAAGTCGAAAAAGAAAAAGCATAAATCTTGTAAAGGATTGGATGATAAGGGTACAGACCACTGAACCGTGTATGGCTAAGAACGAATAGATCAATTTTAAAAAAGAGCACCAACACAGAGCCCACCGTCCAACCCGCGCATATGTGCCAGGGAATGGTATTGGTTTTCATCCCTCGAATCAGTTCTTTGATGGGTTCAAGAAGTAGCGAAATATTTTTGAGCGTCGCTTGAATACGCTCATGAAGGTCGTTTTGTTTTTTCATTTTGGGAGGCTATTGTGGTTTATATATTAGGCGGTCGTGAAACCTGATTACAATATTCAGTACTTGGATTTAAAGGCATAGCATACACTTTTCGTGCATACCGATGACAGAAAATAATTGCAAATATTTCCATCAGATACTTTTATTTAATTATCAGCGTTATTTCCCATAAGGTCAGGTTATTCTACTAGCGGATGAAGAATAATAGGCAATTCTTAGTTGTGAGCGCCGCAATACCAACAATCAAAATTTACTGTTCCGATTAACAAATAATTTGCGGCCTTACATCCGCAAAATCGTTCTAAATAACTACCAGATTTAAATCTCCTGTCAAACTCGGCCATTAATCCAAAAAATGCTGCAAACGAAAACTCATCAAATGTATTAAGCGCTTTTGTTAAATCAGAAAGCGAAATTGTTGGACTTGTTTTCGTGATTGGTCTCCATTTTCCAGGTGGATAATTCTCATAGACGACATTTGATTTATTATTGTCTACCGATTCAAGCACAGAAATATCAGGTTTAAACCCAATTACCTTTCCGATCAACTCTGTGATTTTCAAAGTTTTACCTAAGTTAGTAGGATGAACTCCTGCTATGAACGCATTGAACATTATCAGCGCCTTAGCTGACAGTTTACTTTGAATTATTGAAACCAGTTGATTGGGTGTTAGTGGGACTGTTTCAATGCAGATTAGATAAGAGTTGTGTGAAATGGCGTTTCTTATCTCGATAATGTTACTGAAGCCGTTGACGTATGCCAATGTGTTAGGAGGCAAAAACATTTTATTCGTTTCGATATGTTTGAATACCACTCCTAGCGTATCCTGCTTTCGTGCAGTGACAGAGTGAGTTGCTACTAGCCAGTCAGACAAAATATCAAAAAGAAGTTTTAATTGCCCCTCTATCGAAGAAGTAAAAAGCCTTAATCTTAAATCAATCAGAAACTTTGGTTTATGAGACATTAGCCACGAGTTAGTTGCCATCTCTTGAAGTTCCATGTTTTTAATAACTTGGTCCGACATATCAGGTAAACAAAACATTGGCAGCAAATATTCGAGGAGGTCGGCATCGGAATATGCGGCAGCAATTTGTTCAAATTCAGAAAAAATATTGATGCTAAAACGAGGATGACTTTGAATGATTTTAAGCTGCAATGCAAATGTTGACATGAAAATATGATAGCAACAAACTAGTAAATTTGGCCTCTATTTTCGTCATTCAAATTGACGATGAGTTCCAAAACATAATTTGAAACTTAGTCCGCTGCCTCTAATACTTCAAACTCACTATTCGCGGAGGCACTTGTGGATTTTTGAATTGCAATCATACAGAGTGGGACGCTGCCAAACAAGCACGATCCCCATACATGAATACTTTTTTTGGAAATAAGTGACATTATTCTAAAAAAAGGTTAGAAATTGTCGATCTAGTTGCGAGTCCTGTCTACAAAATTTGTAAATTCAATTTTAAGCCTCTGCGTTTATTGCCTACAGCCCACTCTCAAACATCACATAGATTTCAGTTCCAACAGGAATATGTATGATGGGTGCATTGTTTCTAAGTTCAGTCATCGAATCATTAGCCATTTCTAAAGTCGCTTTGCTGGCACCGTTGAGTAAGGTATTTCTAGCACTTGGCTTTGTTACTACCTGTTGACCGACGACCTCTCGATCTTGTAGTCCTTCGGCCATACCTCCGGCAAAATTAAGTCCCACCGCTGCCGCATACTTCATTGCGTATTTGCCAACTCTTGATCCACGAAGACCGATGGTTTTATCCTCAATATCGGCAGCTTGTGCACTAATGTCTTCAAAACTGCCGTCTTTAAATATGACTTTTGAAAATCTAATTATTAGTCGCTCTTCAGTGGACTGCCCAGATCCAAACATGGTTGCGCCTACGGGAATCAAAGTTTCACCCTGAATTCTCAAAGATTCAGTGACTTCCACTCGAACAGGACCGTTGGATGCTCCCGATAGTAAAATGGCTTTTATCATGCTGGCCGGAGGAATTTGCCCCGACCTGCGCCGATCGATTTTTTGAATTCCTGGAAGTTTAACAATTACAGCTCGTTTACTTCTTACACAACAGCATTGATTCAAAGAAGGTAATCAGCAAAAATGAACTTTATGTCTGGGAACTGAGTGCGGAGCTATCGGCTTTAGCCGCTTTATTTAGAAATATGGAAAAGAGCGACATCAACGCCGACGAATTTTACGGACTGAGTTTATCGCTTGTCAGAATGAGCAAGAGATTGAAACGGGTTTCAGAAGAGCTGTCGAAGGCCGTCAATATGTAGATGAACCAAAATAATTGTCGTCGGCCAGGAAACTGCGGACTATCCGAAAGCACAATCGGATTCAATCCAAGATCTAGACTTGCAGGCATTTCATGTTTTTGATTGAATTAAGTTTATACTTCGGCTTAGGAGAAAAGAATGCGAAATTTCATTTTAGGAACTTTTACCGGAGCCGTCGTCGTCTATTTTTTCTTTTCTCCTTCCATTGGAAAACGAGAAAAAACGGAAAGCGAAGTTACGACCAGAAAGATCCCAGTAGCAGCTCTCCCCCAAATTAAATCAAAGCCAACTTCTGTAAAAAACGAAAAATTCATTGCCGATCCAATTCCTAAAAATTCTGTCACTAATCTTAACACCCCTATTGTCGCCATTGAACCTCAGCCTAGACCTGAACCAAATTCTAAAATTATTAAAAATAAGATTGTGATTTCACTCTCTCCTCAAAATATTGAAGACTTAGAGCAAGCATGGTCTGAACTTCCACAACAGGTGGAAATTCGACAAGAAGATCGAGGTTGGAAAATCACAAAATTGATTCCTGGTTCATTATTCGCTTCAATCGGCTTAGAAGAAGGCGATTTAATAACCCGTGAAGATTTACTGGAGTATTTTAGAAACGAAGAAGAGAATGATCTAGCAGCGCGAGTGATTAACATCTTTCAACATGTCTCCCGTTAGAGACAAGATGCGGATAACCTTATTCATGGCAGTTGATATTCAAAAAAACAAAAGGCTCAATTGATTGAGCCCCTTGAAACTCATCTAAGATGGGTGTCCTAGATAAGACGTTGAATGTAAAAGGTTTTCACCTAAGTATTCTTTCGACACTTACAATAAAAACTTAAGTTCATTTTTATTAAGGTTGCCAGTGTTCTAATTTGATATCTTTTATCAAATTAGAAGCGATGACAAACTCTAGTTTAATAGTTGATATAGCAATTTAGTTTAGCTCGCCGAGGTAACCGCCTAAAATCTCATTTTTAGATATAATAAAAATTGTTTTCCCTTAAGTCTTGGATTTAGAACACCGAGACTTTTAGCGAACCAATTTTAAGGGGAGCCATCTCATGTATCGCTTAACGGCTATCGCTATTCTATTTTTTGCTCAGTTCGTCTTTGCTCAAAACACCGCCGATCAGGTCAACGTCTTTCCAGATAAGACCTACCGTGGCTCCTTCAAATCGGTCAATCAAGTTACCGAGACAGTAGGTGTCACTTCAGACGCAATCAAAAATGATTTCATAATTAAGATAAAAAACGCCGATGGCCAGAATCATGAAAATGTCGTCTGCACGGGCGGACTATTTCAAAGATTATCATGCGGCCTTAAGAATCTCGCCAACCTTCTCTATAGAGAGTTGTTTCGTGTAGAATACGCAGAAATCACTTGGAACGGAAAAAAAGTGGTCGATGCCAATGCATTCAATAGAAACGTAGTCGCTGTTTCAATCTCTGTGAAACCCGAGCTAAGCAATTCCTTAGTTATCAAATATAAAGGACTGCCTACTTCGTCTTTGACCCTTGGAATATATCGCCCTTCTTCTCCGAAGGACACTACAGCGCCGACGATACTGACTCAGCTCCGTAGTAGCACATTCACAAATCAAAAATCGGTGGCCGTGGAAATTCAGGATATTTCCAATGTCACATCCACAGTTTCCATCAATGGGGCCGTAATTAAATCGTCAACGGCAAAAAGTTTTACCTTCGATCTTGCAAATGGAAACAATAATATTGAAATCAAATCTCAAGACCAGTTTAACAACTCGGCTTCGCCAGTACTTATTTCAAATGTGGTTTTGGATCAAACAAACCCAGATATTTCTCTATCTTCGAATGCTCCTATTTATGTTAATTCGCTACCTAAAACTCAAGCGGTCCAGCTGATCTCAAACGAGGCATTGAAATCGCTTCTTGTGAATTCAAATCAGGCTTCGCTTGATGAGAGCGGAAAGATCGGCGTCTATAATTTAAGCATTTTGCAATCTGGCGCCAATGGTGTCGCCGTTCAATCGACGGATCTAGCGGGAAATGTATCAAATCAAAATTTGGCGCTTTCGGTAATTCTAGACAACATCGCTCCAGTAATTTCTTTTGGTGTCCAGCAAAACTTATTAACGAACCAGAGTTTAATTTCAATTCCAATAACTATATCGGAAGAACATGATGTTCATTCTATAATTAAAGTTAACGGCGTCGATGCCTTAAGAACGGGTGCCAAAGACTTTAGCTTTGAAGCAAGCCTTTTAATAGAAGGCGAAAATCAAATTCAAATTGTTAGTACAGATATTGCAGGAAATGCGTCCATTTCAGTAACCCTGAGTATTATTAAAGACACTACACCACCTTTTCTTTCCAATTTCACGCCACAAAATAATAGAAGAATAGACAGATTGATGTTTCAAGTTTCGGGTATTTCCAACGAACCACTTAAAGAGATAGAGGTAAACGGGCTTCGACTTTCTCTAGATCCATCCGCAAAAACTTTTATTGGAAGCTACGTAGCCGCTCAAAATGGAACCGAGACTCTGAATTTCACCGCGAAAGATTTAGCAGGCAACTTGGCAAATGCGACTGTTATTATAAATATCGACAACAGACTTTTGATTCCTGAACTTGTTAGTATTTCTCCAAATTCTGACCGAGAACATTTAAATATAGTCGGTGCTGCGGGAAGTTTACGATCCAATGTATCCGTTTCAGTAAGTGCTGGGCTTTTGGGATTTAATTCGGATTCAGGTGAATCTGCTTCTGATGGAAGTTTTTTACTAAAGCTTACTCCATTCTCCACAGCAACTTTGAAAGTAAAAGATCATCAGAACAACGAAGAGGCCACTCTCGAACTTAGTTACCAAACTATCACCAGATTATCTGGCTTAGTCAAAGACACCCAAGGGAACCCGCTTCCTGGAGCGTCAGTAAAGATTTCTTCAAGCAACATTGTGGTGCAAACTGATGGATCTGGAGTTTTTAATATTAATAGTCCTATCATAGGAGATCAAACTTTAACGATTGATGGCTCAACGATTCCTCAGACTGTTACGGGTCCTAATCGAAAGTTTTCTGCAACGAAAATTCAAATCAATATTGGTCTTGGCCAGGAAAATGTTTTGGAGCGACCAATATTTTTGGCTCCATTATATTTAGACGGATCAGAAACGATTGTTTCTAACGGCCAAGCAGCAACAGTTACAAATCCTGCTGCACCCGGAGTACAATTAAATATTTCTTCTAACTCTGCGGTCTTCCCGAACGGAGGAAGCAATGGGGCGATAAATATCGCAGCAATAGAGGCCGACAAAGCTACAGTTCCGGTTCCACAAAATATCGTTCCGAAGAACGTTATTGCACTTGAACCGTCAGGCCTCAAATTTTCGACGAGAGTTCCAGTTACACTTCCAAATGATTACGAACTTCCTGCTGGGGTAGAAATGTTTATCCTATCAATGGATAGCTCTAAAGGGACGTGGTCCGTTGACGGAACCGCAGTGGTATCTGAAGACGGAAGTACAATTAAGTCAAAAGAAGGAGAAGGAATTTCGCATTTTAGTCTGATTTATGCAGTTCCCGCCAAACCAATAATGGCAGCCGTGGACAACCCGAAGCTGGGTGGAATTGACATTTCGCAAGGCTCACTAACTACAAAAATTAGCCTTCCTAGTTGGAAATCGCTAGGTGTAGATGTTGCTCCAAATTTAATTTACAAAAGTAACTGGGCGAATCCTACCGCGTATGTATCGAATTATATAGATGTACCAAAACAAGAATACACAATTTCAAAGGAAAACTCATCTTCTTCTTCTGAGATCAAAGCCATCAAAGGGCGATACTGCGAAAAATTTTTAATGGTCACAATTAGATGTTATAACACTTACGATGAATATGTTCTTTCCGCTGAAGCGAAGGACACTTTGGATTTAACTTCGTGGTACCAACCTGAATCGATTAAATCACAATTTTTTGTGGGAAATCTAACTTCGGGGCCAATTCAATTTATAGACAATACGACTCAGGATTATAATACACCCGGGGCAGATCCGAGTGCTATATTATCTGGCCCTGTTTTTACTGGTGGCTTCGGCTCTGGAATTGTAAACTACACTGGGATTCCTAATCGCTCGTTGATTTCGTACGCGGTCCCTTTAAAAAATAATTCAACTGGAGAGTATCTAGCTTCAGGAATTTATCCGACACTTACCAGATTTGAACTTAAAATAAAAAACATGATTTTAAGGTCTACGACAAGCTATCGTGCCTCATCTAGAATTTTTTATGATTCTAAATTTGCGGAGTACAATCAATCTAATGTTACCTATACTAGCGAAACTACAAAGACGTCTTCAGTTTTGGATCAGGTTTTTCCATCAGACGTAGTTTCTCCTATTTTAGTTCAGAATAAAGTAAAATCATCTGCTGGAAGAGGCTGGCATTTAGGACTTACTCAAAGCATTCTAAGTCCAAATAGTAATAAAATACTTATTGAAGAATCTTCTGGAGAGCTGGCCACTTATGCCGTGAACAATACAATCTCTTCACTATATAATTCAACAAATACGGGCGTAGATACAAACTATAGTTTCGACTACTCAAAATTTCCAAAGGTTGTTGGTGTATCGAAAGACTCTGCAAAAAATAACTATCTTGTTGAGTTAGATTTGAGTCAACCAAATCCAAGCCCCTCCCTTCTTGGTAAAATACCGCAAATTGAAGGGGGGATTCCGTACAATGCCTTGGAATCTGGTGACTGTATCGAAAACGCAAGTGATGTTGTGAATAATCGATTCTATACCTATAAGTCTCAAGCCCAACTAAAAGGAATAGTGAGGAACTCAAATGGAGATATCTACGCTGTAAATTCACTCGAGCACAGTTTGTTTAGTTTTAAAAATGGTGTCTTTACAAAACATATCGGGGCAACAGGACAAGTAATAGACTATCAACCCGACTTCAATGCGGTGCCAGACTATTCAATAGACTTGCAGTGCCAAGCAATGTCGGGAGATAAATGCGAGAAGCATATACTAAGCCCTTACAACTGTAGTTCAGTTTTTTGCAGCCCAAAAGGTGGTTGCTCTGGATATCCTAAAGATATTGCCTTTGGGGAATACCCAACTTATAATTCTTCTGGAATTTTCAATCCGTCTTCATTGACGATTGCGCCAGATGGCACCCTTGTTATTGCTAACACTGGCAATAACATGGTCAAAAAAGTCGATCTAGTTAACAATTCGGTAACTACCATCGCAGGTGACGGAAGTAATTTGGATCAAGGCGACGGAGTACCTGCACTGCAGGGAAAAATCTTCCACCCAGTCAGCGCAGTCTATGATAATAATGGAAACTTATATATTTTAACTCAAAACGGCTATATTCGAAAAGTTGATTCAAGTGGTTTTATGACTCATTTCGGAGGGGTGCCGCCGGCTCAAGGGGGCGCAGTATTCGAAGCTCCATTTAAATCTATGCCGCTTTATCAACCGTCTGACATGGTATTTGATAAAACTAATCAATACCTATATGTTGCAGATACGGGAAATCATAGAATTGTCCGATTTGACCTAAACACTGAAGTTGCAAGTACCGTTGCGGGAACTGGAAGCTGCAATACAAACCAAGTTAACGACAACGTTGCCGCACTAAATTCAAACTTGTGCAGCCCAAAATATCTTGGGTTAGATTCAAATCAAAATCTTGTGTTTGTGGATACTGGTCACAACAGAATTAGAAAAATAAATTTTAATTATACAAATACTGGAACGCTAGCCTTCTCTCCTAATTCAAAAGATGGTTCTGTACTATATAGATATAACGATAATAGTTGGTCGCGTGTCCTACGCAACGGAACAGTTACTTACTTTAACTTGAAAGGCCAACAGACAAAATCTGTAGATCGAATTGGAAATCAATTAGTTTACAGCTATAATTCAGACGGAAATTTAAGCGAAATCAGAGATTCAATTGGGCAGATTACTCAGCTTAACTATTCTGGCGGTTTACTCTCATCTATCCAAGATCCGGCAGGACGAACTACTACTTTTAGCTACTCATTCGGAAATTTAAATGCTGTGAATTTTCCTGATGGGACAAGTCAAAGTTTTGAATACAATAGCGAAGGCCTTCTAACAAAAGAAATAAATCAGCGGGGAAATTCTAAAAAATATTCATACAATGAATACAATCGCCTTTCAGCAATAACAGACGAGGCAAATAAATCAGTACAAATAAATGATGTTTTGAGTGGTTCGATGTCAAATAACTATACGGGACAAAATATCGGAAACTTAAACAGTCAGGGCCAGGGACCAACACAGTTCCATGATCGTATTATTGACGCTAAAGAAGTAACTTCGGAGGTCACTAGCGATTTCAACGGTAACATTGTTAAAATTAAAGACGGTAAAGGTCAAATTACCTCTATTGAACGGGATTTAGATGGATACACTAACAAAATCATCTTCCCGGATCTATCTGAAATTGTATTTGAATATGACCCGGTGACGAAAGACTTATTGAAAAAGTCTGATTCCGGTACTGGAATCACGGAGTCACAAACGTTTAACCAATACGGCCAGCCTACTTCGAACACTAACGGACGAGGTTTTACAAGATATAGACAGTATGATTCTTTAAAAGGCCTTTTGCTTCAGGAGAGCGCGCCAAATTCGCAACTTAGATCTTTTTCTTACAACAGTTTCGGACTCCCGATTACTTCGACTAGAACTATTTCCGGAAATATTACCGAAACCACCACATATGAATACGATTCAAACGGGAATCAAAGTAAAATATTGTTTGCCGATGGTAAATCTGTATCGTTCCTGTATGACAGCGCCGGAAATGTTACTCAGCGAACTAGGAGAATTAGTTCTACGGCAGAAGAGGTTACCAAATATAGCTACGACAAATTTAACAGGTTAACCCAAGTCACTTCTCCTAAAAATGAAATTACCGAATACACATATACTAACACTGGTAAGCTATCAAAAATAATTGATCCACAAAATAGCCAAACCATTTTTGAGTATAACGAAAGAGATCTGCTTTCCAAAAAAACGGAGCCAGGGTCGAAAATATATACTTATACTTATGACGAAAACGGAAATCTAAAATTTGAAACCGATCCTAACGGGAATTTTAAGTCTTATTCCTTAAACGAACTGAATCAGATAACTAAGATTGAATTGCCAGATGATGAAATGATCTTTACTTATTCGGCCAAAGGAGAAACAATCTCAGTTTCAAATCATTATTCCACAATCTCTAAAACTTTTGACACTAAAAGTAGAGAACTTACCCATTTGGTTTCGGGAAAACCTAGCCTCGGTTCCTATCCCGCAGTTAACTTAAGTTATTCATATGACCAAAATGGAAATATGGAAACTATGCAGTCCGCTCCAATCAGTTTAGCTTTTTCATATGATCAGTCGGATAGATTAAAACAGGTTTCCAATTCGTTTGGAGACACATTTAATTTTGATTTCGATTTATCCAATAAAATTACGCGAATTTCGCGCCCCGGATCTATTTCAAATTTCACGTATAATTCTGGTGGAGCGCTTGAAAATATTGTTCATTCAAATTCATCTGGCACAATTGATTATAGCCAGTTAAGTTATGATCAAAGAAATTTCCCTGTTCAAAAACGAAGTATTGCTGGCAGCATCGACTACGGTTACGACACCAACGGCCAGCTTATTTCAGCGAATTCTTCTCAGCAAAGTGAATCGTTTTCCTATGATGAAATTGGAAATAGAGTTTCGGATCAAACCGGTAATTTTATCTATGAGCCGGTCAGAAAGATCATTGAGCAAGACTATCAGTTTATTTACACTCACGACAGCAACGGTAATTTAATAGGTAAATTCCCCAAAGACAATTTGGGTGACAAATACAATTATCTATATACTTCGATGAATCAACTCAAAGAAGTGAGGATTTCAGGCCAAGACAACTCTGTAAAAATGATTGCTCTGTATTTTTACGATCCCCAAGGAAGAAGGTTAAAAAAACAAATTACCAACTATATAGATTCTTCGAAGTCGTTTTCTCGATCTTACGTTTATGATCGAGACAGCATAATAGCGGAATACAATGATTCGAATAATCTATTGGCCACCTACACGCATTCGAACTTAAGAACCGATGACGTACTTTCCGCAAATATTACCAGTTCTGGTCAATCTGCAAATCTTGCATACTCTGCTGGAAAATATTTTTATCTTAAGGATAATATTGGTTCTATTGCTAAAGTCGTTGATTTGAGTGGAAGCGTTATACAGTCTTATCAGTATTCCGCTTACGGAAAAATTGTTGGAATATTTGACGGCGGAAATAACTCAGTGATTTCAAATCCAAAAATAAACACGTCCTATACTTTTAGTGGGCGTGAATTTGATGGCGAAACTGGGCTATATTTTTACAGAGCAAGGATGTATGACGCGAACTTGGGTCGTTTCCTCCAGAAGGATCCAGATCCAGGTAAAATCAATATGCCTAACAGCTTAATCAATAAATATTCGTATGCGGGAAATTCTCCGTCTCATCTAGTCGATCCATCTGGAAAGTTCTGGTTCTTCGTGGTATTCGCATTGGTGTCTGCAGCAATTACTACTTACTATCAGGTAACTTTTGGAGGCCTAAAAGGTAATCAAAATATTCTTAACACCTTTGTGATGAATTTTGCTGTAGCACTTGCGATGGGAGCATTTACCCAATTTGTTCTCGGGGTGAACTTCATACCTCCACTCGAGGCCCAAGGGCTTGGGTATGCGATTGGGACAGGTATAAACGCAGGAACTACGAATTTTGCTATTAACGTGGGTTGGGAAATTGCTCACAATGCAATCGGAATCCCTAGAAATGAAACTACAGCTATTGTTGGTTGGCTATTCTTCTCGGACGTGTATAATTGGGATACGGGAAGTAAAGAAAGAGTATTTGGCTTACCCGATAGTATTTTTGACAAATAGTAAGGATATAATGAAAAAAACCATTTTTGCCGTTTATATTATGCTGCTATCGGTGGGTTGCGGACACATGTTTGCAAACTCTATGGGTAGCGCTATTAGAGATTCAAAATATATAATAGTAAAAGATGTCAACGACTGCAAGCTGCTTGGAACAGTATCGACTTGGTATGCTCCAAATTCTAAAAAGAGTGAGCATGCTGCCATAGCGGCAATAAATGTTCTTAAAAAAGAGATTGCAAGGTCCAAGTTTGATTCCACCAATGCAATTTTTAATATTCATATGACAGACAAAGATTTCCCTTTGGCAAAGGGAGATTTGTACAGCTGTAGCGAAGAAACTCTAAGTAAGTACAAATCGCTTCAAACCGATCGAGACTATCTATATTCATTGATTATTTTTGATTTAAAGAAAGACGACATGCCAACGAAACCACCAGAATATTAAACTTTGTATATATATTGAATTCAAACATTTTTGGGCCTTTGCAAAAGGCTCTTTCAATTTCATGCGTGAGTTTTTTGAATTTTTTTAATATAAAATTATCCAAGACGCTGACAAAATATAGCCGTTTATTCTATGGAAATTAGCCGGTTCGTAATGTGCGTTGTGGTAACTCAAATCAACGTCGTTGCTGACTCCAATACTTAAATCCAAAGCCGTATTATTATTGCCCAAGAGTTCGCCTATCTTATAAGACCTGACTCCGACTATAAAAAGATCGTTTATCAGATTATACTCTAGCTTGTTATGAAGCTTAAATGCATCTTCGTCTCTGAAAGCATATTGAAAGTATCGAGAACTTTTTATTCGCTCAGCACTAAAATAGTAGATAGAGTTGTTTTTTTCCATGGAAAGGAGCGCTTTGCCTCCATAGCGCTCTCCTGGAAAAAGTACGCCTCCATACATCGCCACCACTGCTACTAAGAAGGATTCATTTTTGTAAAGGTCGTATTGTAAATTGAAATTTAAAGAAAAATTCAAAAAAACAACTCGCGTTGGGCCAAACTGTATGCCGCCTCTTAAGTCTTTGAGTAAACCGGCTCCTGCGCTAATAGCATATGTTGGAAGTTCTTTTACGGTGACCTCCGTTCCATCTATAGAGCTATTCACTTTTTCTTCAATACCAGAAGTCTCAAAATCTATTTGAACAGATTTTCTGGGTTCTACTTCAGGCCAAAACATAATTTTGACTTGGTTATCATCTAACCTATAAGCCAAAGAAGACCAACTAGGGCTTGAAAATAGTACTGATATAAGAAAGACGGCTATTCTAATATAGTTGCTAAACATACTTAAACTATATTACTTTAGTAATAAAAACCTCAACCGTTATATTAGAAAAATGCAGGTTGCAAGAATGTCCCAAGATGAAAAAACTCTTTGGGGCCATGGAATAATATACGGTGGAATGATAATGATTTTTTAATTGGGGAAGACTTGAGAAAAATATTTTCAATTGTTCTGGCTTTGTCCGTTAGTGGATGTGTAATAACTGGTCCAACGAGATTGGAAAGAATTGCCGTGGCCGATCTTGAATATATGGATGGGATTTCAGCTGTTATCGAAGTTGAAGACAAAACAGGGATTGCAAATCACGATTTCGATTACATAGATATTAAGAAAACAATAGAAAATGAAGTAATAAGACAAAATAAGAGAGGAAACGAATTGTCACAAAAATCAAAGTTGAAGTTTACATATTTAAAATGTGAAACAACCGGACACTTTCCATCTGATTCAAATCAGTTAAATATGGTAATTCGGATTTTTTCATTTGGTATTGTTGCTACGGGAGATATTAAAAAATGCCCTTCTTTATTAGAGATACAAGATCCAACAACGGGTGCAACGACTTCCAAGTATGAAACTTCTGTTGAAAATAAGCAAGGCGGAAGTATTTTTGAGTATCTTGGGAATCTATCCGAAGTTCGGAAAGAAAATAGAGTACTTATCCCGATGAAAAAGCTACTTTTAGACTATCAGGGCGTAATCAAAAAGTAATTATCAAAAATTTATGGAAATCAATACTTGAAAATAATATCTATAGTTCCACCCTACGAGCATATGATTGGAAACTTTTTTGGGCATTCCGCACTCCAGAATTAATCGTTGTAGCAACTCCCTTAGCAAACTCCAGATCGCTGTTGCTGTATCTCATGAAGACTTTCATCGGCTTTCTTTTTCAAGAATTTTAAGAACTTCATCTGGAATTTTTTTGGAACTGATTGTTGGTTTGGTTGAATCGTAATCACCAAATGATTTTTTTAAAAGAGCAACCATGACCGGACTAGCTTCTTCCTCTGTAAAAGAGTGACTTTTTAAAACCTTGGCTCCGTCGAATAACCTATCTTTTATTTGATAGTCGGATGTACTTAATCTGCCCCAGGAACAGACAGACCAAAATTTATAAAGATTGATTCCTAAAACTCTAATTTTATCTGCGTTTGGACTTTGCGCTTCAATCACTTTTAGAAGATCAAAACTGGCCGTTCCAGCATCGAGCAAGGATGGATGCTGTTGCCACAGTTCAAATGAAGCTGAAAATGCCGCACTTTCTCCTATGTCCCAGATTTCCTTTGAAAGTGCATCTCTACAAGCACGTCTAAATAGGTTGTAAGCCCTATGTGAGGCACCTGAAAGAAGACACGAAAGTCCTTCGTAATAATCCAGGCGAGCAGACCATCTATCCGCCAGGGTACTGTCAATGTCACTGACGATATTTCGAGTAATCTCAACAACTTTTGAAAGAATGGGAGACCAAACCGAAGGTTCCTTTTTAGCTCTGTTTTCAAATGGCACAAAGAAGCCTTGCATATAGGCTGCTTCATTTTTTGCCGCAGGTATCGGCTGATACTGCAACAATTTTTTTATAAAAAGAGATACCTCATATTCGTTAAAATCCTCTGGAGATAAGAGTCCAAAAAGGTCGAACCAATTTATAATTAGCGTATTTCGATCCATCTCTACAGTGACATCAGAGTAAATTGCACTTTTTAGCGCTTCTATTGCGAGGCCATTTTCACCTACGGTTTTTGCAAAGTTTGAAATTACTTGATAGGTAATTACTCCACCAGCTTCAGGTGTCACTTCAGATTGAATTGTTAAATAGAATTGTCTTTCCGGTAAAGGGAAATTCATGCCTGGATGGGAAAGTGACTCTCCCGTGATGTCGTGTTTGGATCTAAGCATTTGTGCCAGTAGTAAGCGTAAAGAGGGACCTGCTTCAGATTTCTTATCTTTATGGAACCATTCGGCCAAACGAAATCCAGTCTTAATTCCTTCAGCATAGTTTTTCTTAGAAATGTGAAAGGCCGCTAAAGCCCCCAATGCTCTACTGCCTTGATCATAATTTTCAACACTGATAAATTTAGCTATCGATTCTGTGAAGTTGGTTATGATTTCGTTTTCATCGGTACTCGCAAAACCGATTTTGTACTGGTTCCAAGCTAAAAATGACTCAGACTCGTTTGGCTCTAGTTCGGAAGACTTTTTGTAGTATGCGATCGAACCTTGATGGTCTTTGGTTCCCCATACTGTGTCAGCAAAATGTTGATAGAAAGTTCCACCCAGTTTATTTGGATCTTTGCCTCTATCAGCAATGCTTTTCTCAATTTTTAAAATCAGCCCCAATGCTTCTGGATATTTATCTGTATTTGAAAGCAATGATGAACGAGCAAGCTCCAGAAATAGGTTGCTGCTTGGAATGTCCACACGCAAAGAAAATATATTCTTTTGCAAAAGATCATCATTTCTAGCTGCATACCCAATAGATATAGCCACTTTCACGAGATCAGAAAGTCTCTCAGGATAAAGTCGTTCAGCTAAAACTGAAAAACTAAAGGTCCTTAATTGATCAATTTTAAGTCGAGTGATTAAGCCCGGAAGTATTTCATACACTTCAAATTTTGGGCCGTCGGGAGGAGCTTTTGACAGATAGTCCAAGTAGGTGACCAGTGTTTTTACGGGGTCTTTCATTTCGCCAAGGGCAAGGACTCTGGAGCTCAGCACAGCCATCACAAGATATCGCTTCATTTCCTCAACACCATCAAAGTCAACTTTGATACTTTGTATTTTTTCAACATCAATTTCTTCGAGGTACTCAGCGGATTCCTTCAAATTGTTTAAACTTGCGTGATGATGTCCCATCATTAATCGAAGTGAGCAAAGGGTAAGATAGTCCATCCCATCTAATGTTTTGTTCTTTAAGAATTTGAAATAAAACAACCTATCAAGCGTATATTTAAGATTTAGCTCTCTATTTTCATCGTTGTTGCTTATCCCATTTAGAAGGAGCAATGCAGAAGCAGCGGCTTTTGGAATATTGTCTGCCAGTATTAGGTAGAAGATGCCATCAATCCAATGATCGGCATATAAAGTTTTACCTTCAAACTTGAGCAATGTATTTGCTGCCGCAATGAAAGTTTCATTTTTTTCGGTGGTGCCAATTTTTTTGTTAGCGACCTCTTTGAAGGCAGGGCTTACTTGCAATCCACCTTCAATAGATCCCTCCAATACGGCTGGACCAATTTGTTCAGAAAGGTTGGATACGGTTGTGTGAATCTGTGGTTGGACATCTTTTCTAAGAGCATCAAGAACAGATTGACTCGATTTTCCAGTTAGAATGGACAGTCGTTGAACAAAATTTTGCTGGTCAGGGGTTGTTAAAATATCCTGATAAAGGACGGATTTTATTTCATTTGATAATTCTGAGTCGTCAGCTTTTGGGCTCTCAATTTTATTTAAGATCAGTTTGGTGCGGTCACTATATTTTCCTGCCAGAGCCACTGCAAATAAGGGGTGGCCGTTACATTGGGACTGAAGAAGCTCAAAGTATTCGTCGGGCTTCGGGTCACTTACTAACAGGTTCTTTCGAGTGATGAGTTCCTTGAGTTCTTCACTTGTCCAAGCCGGAGCAACCGCCGCTGTGTCTAGTGACGAAACCGCTTGAGATAAATTTTTGTTTGTCATCAATACGATTGCAATTTTTGAAAGAAGACTCAGTGATCGAAGTTCTTTCAAAGCAAAGTCTAGTCTTTTGAGTTGGTTCAGGTTTAGAAAGTGAGCGTTGTCTATCACGAGATATAGGGGAGATATTTCTTTTTCTTGCAATCTCACGTTTGTGGAAACAAGGGCCTTAACTTTTTTAACCGCTTCGGAAACAGAAATAAACTGAGAGTATAATAAGATCAGAAGGGCATCTACAAAATCAGTATGCTGTTGTTCATCAATAGGAACCGACAGCCATTTGTACTTGTACTTTGCCTGGGTAATCGCTTCCCAGCAAAGGTTGGACTTGCCTATCTTGGGAACCCCAAGTAGCTGAACTATTTTGCCAAAGGGGTTCAAAATTAGTGGAAGATGCTTTGAGCATCTGGGTATTCCATTAAAGCTGGCAGGATGTTCTAAACTGAATCTCGTGTCGTCACCGAAAATCTCAGTTGCAATTTGCTGTTCAAGAAGAACTGGATCCGTGATCCCCGATGCTTTGAGAATTTGAAGTATATCTTTTGTGGGAAATCCAAACTTGTCGCCATAATCGATTACTGAGGCAAGAGCGTCCCGTTCGTCTATCAGAGTTTGATTTTCGACCACCTCGGGGAAAAACTCTTTAGAAAGTTCAAAGATGTCAGCTCTCTTCAGATTTCTTTCAATCCACGATGCCAAATCAGTACAAGTTAAAAGAATGATTCGAGCATTGGTTTTACTCGCAAAGTAGTCGATTATTGCTGTCTTAACATTTGGATAGTTGGCTGGTATCGGACGACTTGATGCGAGGATGATCTCAACGGGTCTTGCCATTTTCTGAATGGACTTCTCAGCATCTTCAATCGGTTTCCATTCGGGATACTTCTTCACGTCCTCTGGTGGTTTCCAGTAATCTTCACCAGTTCCGCATTCGGCACCAATCTGGTCGCCATTATCGAGAGTTTTCAAGAGATCAGGAACACCTGCTTTTGTTTTGCCCAATTCAGTATGACCGTTGCGAACAATTCCATCATACGACGGGCTATAAAGAGGCAGAAAGCGTAAAACAAACTCTTGGAATCGGCCCCCTTCCATACCTTCAATCTTTAACTCAATGACTCCTCGTTGAAATGAAGTCATCGGAAGGCACCTGGGAGATATTCTGTTTGTGTAAATAGGCGTGTTGTTGATTGGTGTTTAAAAATAAAATTCCCTCCAGCGCGAGTACCCCGGAGGGCGAACCTGTCCACTCAAAATGTGACGTTTAATTGCTCTATGTCAAGGCAGTAGCTGGTTTTTTTAGATTTTTTTGCCCCAGTAAAATTCTACTTACCATGTCTGTGTGTGACCGACTTTGGCGATTCTTCGTCAGAATTCCGAGCCGACTTAGGTCATCTGCAATTTTTCACAGCGGAAATCCTTATGATAGATACCTGCAGACCCTTTTGTCCACTTTGTTTTCGCCAAGACGCGGCGATAAGAAGTCTCTTACTCGCCTCCACCCAAATTTGGCTAAGAAGGACTCTCTCGACATTGTTTATTAGGACGTGGGACAATTCCAAATCGAATTAGACCACTCAGAAAAGCTTCTTTGCAAGAGCAAATTTCGACGACAATTTAAGTCGTCAATTTTCATTGAGCACGAGCCCATTTAAGCCTGGCCCATGGGACTTCCAAATCGGCGATATTGGTCCTATTACAAACCGTCAACCACACCAAAGCAGATACGGAAAATGTTTCAGGATGATAGGGCCAATTTAACAAAGTGGGATTATTTAAGAAGTTAAATATGTGGAGTACTAATATACGAGTTTCAAAAAATCAGTTACTCATTAGAAATAAAAAGTGCATCCTTACCGCTAAGATTACCGAAACAATTTTGTGAGTTCAATTGAAAGAGGACTAGCAAAATGCCCATTTCAAACTCTAGGGTCGCTATCCATTATTTTGAATATTCCGAGCACTTTATTTCAATCTTAGTAACTGTTTATAAAGATCACCTATGTGACAGTTTAAATGCTGGATCGAAGATGGTCAAAGCCGCTCGTAAAGCTGGGTAGGTCTGGCTTCTTCTGAAGGATCCAGATCTACTTTATAAAACTCTTCCAGAATCTCGCAGTCAAACTCTATTGTGTCCTACAATATATAAACTACTCTGAAGACGATTTGGTTTTTTTATATCCGGTGGTCGACTCCATACCACCTTAACTAGGCCGCGTTACAGGCCAGGCTGATTACACTTTTTCAAGGTCAACAATCAGTTTTGAATTTGTAATTTCAATAGGTTAACGCTGCGTATTAGGCAGATTCGTATTATTCATTTGATAAGGAGGATTTTTGCTTTTAACAACAAACTTCAAATGCAAAATAATATACTTACAAACTTAGAAATACACCAAATCGACCAGAAAATAGAACAAATTTCTATGAAGTGCGATTCTTTAAATTCTGAAATTTTCGAGGACTCTCAAAAGCTTGCTAGGTACGAAGAAATATTAGATTTTTATTTAGGCCTTCTTAATTCTTCACTTAAGAAAGCCCGTATTTCCGAATCAAATTTAAGGCTAATTAGCTAACCTCTGCGTCTGATTTTTTCTTTCTTTTAGTTTTATTCTTCGCATCATTAATTTTTTCAACAGTCTTTCTATGCGCTTCTGCTTTGGCTTGATTTGATGCCCACGCTTTAGGTCTACGCTCTAAGTACAATTCGTCAATTTCTTTACTTTTTGAAGAATCCAGTAGCAGTCCACCAAATATTTTTGAACACTCTATCGCCTTGATTTCAATTTTGTGATCGCGCTTCATATCAGCAATATATTCGTATGCTTCACCTGCAAAACGCCAAGCTACAAAAATGCCGGTCTTTTTCTTTTCTTTTGCTAGTGCTCCGAAAAACTTTTGTATATCAGGTCTGCCTGCTGCCGTAGTATTATGGTTTTTAATTTGTATTGGAAGTCCCTCACTAGTCCAACCGTCGATACCGCCGTCACCTGATTTCTTTTCGTTTACTTCCCAGCCCATAACTTCACATACGATTTCTGCAAATAGATGACCGTTCAAGTTTTTCAATTCTTTTTCAGACTGTGGAAGGTTTTTCGTTTCAAATTTAATACCTTCACAATCGAACAAAAGCCTTTCTGACATAATTTTTACAGCAACAGGAGAAACATCGCCCGTAATAAAAGTTCTACCTAAATCGGCGCATACTTTGGCAGTGGTCCCACCGCCTCCAAAACAATCTAGCACAACATCACCCTTTTTTGAACCAGTCTCAATTATTCTTCTAATTAGAGCCTCCGGTTTCTGCGTAGGATAGCCCAACTTCTCAGGCGACTTTTCTTGCAAAAATGGAATATCGGACCATTGATTAGTCAAAGGCACACCTTTTCTATCTTTAAGATAATTCTTTTTCCTAATTCTACCGTTCTTATCTTTTGGAAAAAGCAACAGTCCAAGTCGATCGAACTCTTTCATTTTTTCTAACTCAACTGACCAACCGTTCGGATGTGGTTTATAACCTTTATAATTATACACTAAGTTTGGCCGTGGACTTGGCGACCTTAAATCGGATGAAGTGTAGCGATCGCCATTAGAATCTTTACTTTTATATGTTTTTTCAATATAAGCCTCTTCGTAAGCGGCATAAGGGAGTTTGAAAAAGTATTCTTTTGTTTTTGAATAAAAGAATATTGTATCAGTCGCATTTGCCATTGTACGAGGCGCCTCTTCAGTTGAGTTACTACCATTTTTTCTCTTCCAGATTATTTCATTTCTAAAATTACTTTCATCAAATATGTCATCGAGAACACAACGTAATTTGTGAGATGCGTGCCAGTCACAATGCAAAAAGATACTTCCAGTTTTTTTCAATTTAGAATGAATCAACTCAATTCGTGGGCGCATCCATTCAATATAATGTCCAATTCCACCCGCGAATCTATCGCCAAAAGACCTAAGCTCGTATCCGTTACCCCAAATAACTTCATAGTTTCTATTAGAAAAAAATGGGGGATCAATGTAACACAAATCGACCGATTCATCTGGTACTTGCTGGAGCCAATCTAAGTTATCACCGCAAAAAATGTAATTTTTATTTTTATCAATTTTCATAAGTAGATTTTCGGAAGATCGTCTACTTTTTAAACGGTAAATTAGTCGTGGAAAGGTGCAGTGACTAAATAAAATTACTTTAACAGGACGTCACAACTAGACCAATAGATTAAGGCGTAAAAAACATTTCTGGTCATTGTACTTTTATTTATGAAGTCTTTATATCTTGCACCGAAGATCTAGATAATATCCGACGAATCATCTCCGGCTGCCAGCTCTTTCCACGATTTTTCGTCGGTACATTTATGCTGGTCAAAAACTCACATATTGTCCGATAGGACAGCCCACTTTCAGACATTTTTTTGATCGATTCTATAACTCGCTGCTCACCAAGATGTGTGATCAGTTTGCCTTCGACTTTTCTAAAACCATAAGGAGCTTGGGATGGATTCAATCCCGGCTCTCCCCGCTTTTTTCGCTTGATCCCAAATTCAATTAAACCCATGCGAACAGCCTCCCTGGAGGAAAGTATTTCAGCCGCAATTTGGGCTATTGAACACCCTTCAAGGACGTATTTTTGATGGAGGAAATGTTTGTCTTTCCAAAGTGGCTCAAAATTAATATCAATGGTGTCAATGACTTGCGCCTCTATTGTGGCTTTGGAGGAAACTTTTCGTCCCGTCGCGATCTGGCCCGCCAATCTTCTAAATTGCCCCCCAATAAACATTGAAAACGGACCCTTTCCTCGCAGAACTGATTAATTTAGGTTTACGGCTTAGGACACACTTGGGAGAGAATAAATTCTTGAGCACATTGCAGACCGCAAGCTGGGACCGGTTTTCCAGACTCGACATAATTTTTTACAAGTAACGTTTTTCCCACTTGAGTATGGCAGTTTGGTTTTACTTTCATTTCGCAAACTTGAGATAGAATGAAATCTTCAGCACACTGTGGACCGCAAGATGGCACAACCCCTTCTTTTACATATTCTGATACGAGTTGGGCTCGTCCCGCTGCTGTTGCACAACTAGATATATCTGACGCTAGCGCAGAAAATGAAGTCACAAGGGATAAACTCAAAATTAATTTAGTAAACATAAAATCTCCTATACCCGGCTCAGCCAGGTGAATAAATGGTTTTGGCCACTTTATCGTTATTGGAGAAAATTATAAACGTTTAGCCTCGTTATTTAGGTTAAGTGATTACCAACAGGTTAACAATGCCAATTAATTTGGACATTCAGGCACAGTTTTTCCATTTCCATTCGAGTTTACTACCGAGCCGCCGTCATGGGTTCTTGTAACCAAAGGATTCGACTCGACTTCTAACTGCATATTATACAACTTTGGCATTCCTGAAAAATTTCCACAAATTTCAACATTTGCTGTAGATTCTGATACTGTGCCAGAGTTATCGCCAACTAATCCGCCGAATGGAATTCTGGGCTCCAGGACTCCCGCGCTTGGTAGCGCTTTTTCGAATTTTTTCACTTCAATTTTTCCAGTAGAAGACGATTTTATGATTGAACCCGTTGGACGATTTGCGCCAACAAGTCCACCCACTATTAATACCGATCGAGAAGTTATATTTGATTTAGCACTGCTATTTTGTATAGCACCTTGATTATCACCAACTAACCCACCGACAATGCCTTCGCCGATAATTCTTGATGTCGCTGAGGAATCAACGATAATTCCTAAGTTATTTCCCACTAAGCCGCCCATTGAAGTCAGAACATTTGAAATTCGAGGGTTAGAAATATCTACATCGGCTGACGTGTTTTTGATTGTGCCGTAATTGTATGACACAAGCCCCGCCATGACATTGAGCTCCACATCCCAGGTAGTCTTGGTTACTTCAGCCGTTCGAATTTTACCACTGACCCGAACATTCGAGATACGACCGCTATTTTGTACTACGAGTAGTGCCTGTGATACAAAGTCGGCATTTTCTAATTGAAGATTTACTATCGAGCATCGTGTACACACATAACTAAATAAAGCCGTCATATGCGCTGGCTGTTGAAGGGCAGTTATTCGTCCCATTTTTGTAGAGACAACGGTCGCCGTTGGCCCAGTGATTTCATTTCTTTGGCCTAAATATAAATTTGATATCTTAAAACCATTGCCATCAAAAACGCCATTTAATACGCGTGCTTTAAACCCTCGGCCATCATCCCATTGGCGGGACGAAGTACAATCTAGGTCGCTCATCAAAATCCAACGTTTCTCTGGAAATTCCCAAGGTTCAAACTGATCCGTAACTTTTATGTCTTTAGGATCTAAACCGATTTTTTGTACGTCGTCGCACGTTTTAACTTCTACTTTTTCTAATCCACTATCGACGGTATCAAGTTTGTCCATTTCCGCCAAAAGCAAGTTTGTGACTTTGTAATCTGTTTGAGCACCGGTCTTTTCATAGATGCCCAGTAAACCTAAATATTCATGCAGGACTAATCGTTTTATGGCCATCGACTGAGTTGCATAACATTGGAAGCGCTGACGGCTTACTTTAATTTTTACGGAGTCCTTAAAGTTAATTGCGTCCCGTTCCTTTTCAAGGTTTTTCTCTGAAAGCACTTGTTCACATTGGGTTGACGGATTTGTTTTCAAATTAGATGGATTATCCTGATCGGATAATTCGGTTCCTAAAATCAAAGGGTAATCTTTAAATTCGATTTTTGCTTTTTGAATTAGCTCAGGTAATTGAGAACGAATTTTTTTAAAGATGGTCGCATCAACATGGCTAACCACCAATCGACGAAGATTTTTTTCTAATTCTTGAGCTATATATTTCCATTCCGCCTCAAGTCCATTGCCACCACCACCAATGTTAGTGCTGCCACCATAAGATTTTGAACCGTCGCCTTCAGGAGCTGGTGGGGTGTCTGCCGCTGGGCCACCGGGATCAGATTTTTTCGGTGAACAACTTAAAAAAAGCAATAAGGTTAAAGAAAAAATAATCCATCGCCATAAGCTCATTTTTTCGCCTCGCTTTTTGTTAAAGGGAAAAATTGAATATTCATTTGATAAACATCGTTACATTGACCTTCAGTCAAAAAATCGGCCATTTGATTTTTAAAATCATTTATTAATTTTTTAGCTTCTTCAACTTTACGAGCATCAATGGAAAAAGTAATACTGGAAATATCTCGACGAATAAAATCGGATGCTTCTTGAGAATTGAGGTGGTCTTTGGCTTTTTCAATCATTTGTTGATGAAAATTTCGGATAGTACTGGCCGGCGCACTGGTGGGAATCGCAATGTGCTTGTTAGTTTTTTTCAGAATACCTTTTTCTTTTTTTAGCAGTCCTAAGCGGAGCAACCTATCTGTTGCATCCTGAACAACTATTGGCGAAATTTGAAGGCGATTAGCAATCCAGTTAATGTCAGATTGAAAATTACTACATGTCGTTAGGTCCAAAATAGCTACATTATACCAATTACTGAAAAATTTGAATTGGTCGACTTCCATCGCATAAATATCCTTGCGCTCACGTCGATTAAATAAAAGATTCTCTAGATCTTCTGAAGAATGTGAATCGGATGGTAGACTTGATAAAGCTACCGCACGCAAGAACTGACTGCTTTGCCGTTCTGACATGTCCAGGGCAATAACTATCTTTTTAGCGCGATCTAGAGAGAGTTTTTTCTTACCGGCAAGAAGCATACTTACAAAGGCGGGACTAACTCCAATGTCCCTAGCAAAAGCACGCGAAGAATATCGAGAATTCTTTTGTATCTTTTCAGTTAAGCATCCTCGAAGAAACTCGACGACTTGATCTTTGGGGGAAATAGCTTGTGCACTCATCAGCTCTATAGGATGCAAGTTACATACAGCTTTTTAACCATTAGGTTAACCCCCAGTTAACCTAATCTAGACAATTGCCAAAAATTGTAATTCGTTGCAACTATTCAGTTTTGAGGAACAACGACAAACTTATCTCGCAGACTAAGTTTTTTCATCGCAAAGGCGATATCGGAGTCGGCGCTGGCAAGAAACTGATACTTTGACTGAGTAAGAAGGTTCACGATCATCGCATCCGCTGAACCGATACCTGTTTTTTCAACGATGGCTATGGCGTCGTTCCAGCTGAGTCCATTTTCAAGATGAGCGGAATCTTCAGAATAACGAAGGGTTAAAAAATTGATTCCAAAATCTTTTTCGACCCAATCCCATTCGGCAGCAAGTTTACCTTTGAAATAGTCCTCACAGAACCAGTCCCAGAGGTCTTGCGTCGGTGTTGGACTATATTTTGTTAGCAAATTTCTGATTTGCTCAATTTCATCATCATTAATTTTAAATAGCAGATTAGCAGTTTCTTTACCGTCGGACCTAGTTTTTAAGGATCGAAGTTTATTGTAAACTTCAACGGGAAGATCAGTACCAGCGTCGCTGAAGAGATCAAGAAGCGCGTGAACAACAACAACCTTGCGAGCTTGATTGATGAACTCCGAACGAATATTCACGTTCGTATAGAGCGGAACTTTTTCATCGATGATGGGCACTAGACTTCCAAATCGCGTGAACTTGTGGGCTGAGCGATTTTCTTTTTTTGATTTTCAGATTGCTGGCGTTCTTTTTTTGCCTTCTTCTTTTAAAAAATCAGAGATGCGCTTACTCACGGGCTGACGATAGGGTTTTTCAAATCTTTTAGCCGCGTTTTCAACTGCGCTTTTCTTTCCCATTTTTGGTTCAGCCACAAATGATCCTTAACCGATCAAGGCGTCCTTAACCGCAAATCGCGATGAAAGAGTTTCCTCCGCAATTTGGGCGGTGGAGCGGCCATCTTTGAAGTACTTTCCTTTGAAACGAGTTGATTGTTTTTGGCACCAAATTTCGCGTTCAGAGAGGGGCGATGTTCGAGTTGTTCCGCAATAGATACGAAATTACCACCCTAATTTTTTGAATTTCAAAGCCGTATCTAAAATAGCTATTATCTTTCAATTGGTGATTGTTTTTCATGATATAATACAACTCGGCTGGATCTGGGAGTTGTTGATTTTTTGCGGCGTAAACGCGTTGAAGATAATTTTTAAGTGTCTCAAGATAAGCTCGTTGTGCCACGATTTCTTCATCAATCTGATGGCTTTTTTCGATCAATCTAAGAGTATCATGGATATCAGAGAACATAACTCCCGGTATTTTTCCGTAGAGTACCCTTGCCACTTCATCCCGCTTATTTTCATTTGAAAAATTCTTTTTCAGTAAAGCGCAATCGCTTTCAAGTTCGGTTTTATTTTTTTCTAGACTTGTAACGAATTCCAATCTTCTTTGAAATTCACTATACTTTTCTCTGTAAATATAACCCAAATCATAAAACTCAGTTCCTTCTAACAATCCTCTAAAGTAATCGGCAGTATCTACCAACTTTTTTACTTTTGCTCGATCATCATCTGAATATCTTTTCCTATAGGCAGTGACAAAAGTGTCAAAACTTTTGAACCCATCCGGATTTGCTTGATATGATCGCCATACACCTTGCCAAAATTCAATATGCATTTGTATCATTTCTTTAAATTGTGAACAGAGTTGCGGATTCGAATAGTTCTTCTCAAAGACTTTGCAAATTGCTTGAGAAACATGATCATCTTTTATTTTTTCAAAAGATTCTTTAATTTCTTTTCCACTCTGGCCAACATAATATGGATAGATATAAGGCTTCATCTTTTCTTCAAAGTATACTTTTGCGCAGTTTCGTTCACCAAAGTTTTGAACTAAAAAATCGCAAGCATATTGGTAAAATGAATTATTTTGATACTCCGTTTTTAAAGTAGCCATCGATCCATGTTGAGTTTTTCCATCTGAATTAATTTCTAAATACATTTTTTTCGCCAATGAATTCGCAAATACTTTGTTGTAACTAGGATCAACAACGTGATCCGACAGATTATTTACCAAAAGTACAGGAATTTTAATCTGCTCCGCTAGGCGGGACATGGCTTTTTCAAGAGGTTCTTCTTTCATGCTTTGGAAATCTTGGTATGGACTGGGCTCAACGAGCTTGCGATCTAAAAGTTGACTTGCAAAGTTTGCGACCTCACAGCCCATGGCAACAGAAATTCCTTTAGGGGCATCCATTCCAATAAGCTTAGCCAGAAAGCTTAGTGAAGATGCTTCTTTAACAAAGTATTTACCTAAGCAGGTTGCAATATCAATTCGCTTGTGAACTTTTAAAGCAGGTTCAAGTAATATGACTCCATCAACTATTTTTGGAAAGTTAATTGCAGAATATACTGCCAGCAGGCCCCCAGTCGATTGGCCTATAACCACCACTCTGTCGCTAAGTGATTTTGCAACTCTAATCGTATTTTGAAGAGCTTCAATCCAATCTTCCTTTGTGGCTTCTTTGATTGGTTTGTCGATATTTCCTTGTCTATAATGGCCAGGCAATGTTAACAGTACCGCGTTTGCGTCCGATCCGTTTTTATCCATGCTATTAAAGAATGAGTTGAACTGATGGGCGCCACCGTACAGACCGTGAATAAAAACGAGAGTTGTTTTTGCTTTTCTAAGCTTCGAAATATGATAGACGCTTTCTCTGAATTCAAATGTTCTAAATTCACCCCAACTGATTTCATATCCTGAATTTGCTTTCAAAGAATCTAGGGTATCAATGACGTCTAAGTAGCCGGGTTTATTTTGCGTCCACTGAACTTCATCATATTTCAAATAGGTTTCATCAGCCCAAGACAAGGCGCCGAAGCAAATTATCAATAAATTTAAAAATATTCGAAGTTTCATTTTCATATTCCAGTAAGCTCAAATTTGTTAGACAGGTCCCGAGCTATCCAGTTTTAACGAGATAATTTGAATCTCAACTTTAAGGAAAGTGAGGTGCAAGCCGTAAGCCATTTCATAAATGAAAGGTATTTCAAAATGAGACAGAACTTAGCTGGGCCAAATTTTTAAATAGCGCGCGGCAAATACAGCCTGCTATTTCTCCAGAGTTTGCCATCACTGTTGAAAAAGTCTTAGGGACAACCGTTGGAATGTGGGTTCGAATACAAGCCGAGTATGATCTGGGGGTAGCACACTATTTATTAGACGGTTTTCGTTTAAAAAATGTGTTTTGCATTTGATCGGCCTTTATCTGGAAATAAATTGGTTCGCCAGGACTAACGATACCACTAAGTACGTCTGTTTTTGCAATTTGAAATTTTTGGCCCTGGCAAAGCACTGTGAGTTTTTCTTTTTTTACGGCCTTTACGATTCCAGTAAAATAGAAATTTTCCATTAAGGCGGCGTGATTTTTTTGTGAAAATAAACTAATCAAAAGTACGATACAGATAAAAATTTTCATTTTACATTTCCTTCTTCTTTGGGAATCAGTTGAATTGAAGGAGAGACTACTGTTTTCATTGTGCAGTTCATCGCACTACCCGACATATTTGCACAGGTATCAATATTGACTATATCGCACTTGCCGTTAAAAGCCGCAGAACATAGGACGCCAGAATCACCTTTAATCCAAGTATCAATACCAGCAGGATACTTATCTATTATTGTTCTCCAATCTGAAACGTTTCTAAGTCTATCTTTGTGGATGAAGTAGCAGGAAACTTTCCCCACACAGTAATTTGTCATTTTACATTTGGGAAAAAAATTTATTTCTTCAAGTGGGGCATCCCCAAAAGCAGAGCAGCCGCGGGCCTCAAAATTTGGATCACCTACCCACATTACTTCTGAATAGGAAAATAGACTAATAAATACAGCTCCGAGCAAAATTACGATAGACTTCATAGATATATAGTAACCCGAAAATAATATGAAATCCGTAAATCATTTGCGAACTGAGCCGATAGTCGAGGCTCTATTCAGCCACCCCTTCAAAAACAGCTACTTTATACTACCCAATAACTAACTTTTTAAATTAAGATTCTCTGCGGCTTCTTTCAGTTTCATGACTGCCACGGAAAATCCTTTTATAAGGATCGGAATCTGAATTTCCAAATGATTTTTGTTTTCTTGGCGACATGTTTTTTCAACTTGAAAAGCTAAAGACGAGAAATCGGTCAAACCAAGTAAAAGACTAGTTGATTTAATTGTATGCGATTCCATTAAAATAGTTTTGAAATCAAAACGCTGAAACGCCTTTTCCAATTTGTTCAAATTCTGAGGAGTCGTCATTACAAACGTATTAATTAAATCTTTCACTAATCCATCATTGTAGGTGTTTCTTAGTTTAACTAGAGCATCTGAAACCGCTAAAACCTGACTATCAGATTGTTCAGGCATTAAGTTTTCTGGGTCAATGGGAAGCCAACGTAAAAGAATTCTTTCTAAATCGTTTTGGTCAATCGGTTTAGAAATATAGTCGTTCATTCCGACCTCTAAACACCGCTCGCGATCACCTTGCATCACATTTGCCGTCATTGCCACAATAGGAATCTTTCTTATGCGCGGAGTTTCACTTTGTCGTATTTTTGAAGTGGCTTCAAATCCATCCATTTCTGGCATCTGGCAGTCCATCAAAATGATATCAAATGGAATTCTATTGAGAATCTCAATAGCTTCAATTCCATTACCGACAACCTGCCCATCAATTCCGAAGTTTTTTAGCGTCCCCAAAGCCACTTTTTGATTTATCACATTGTCTTCAGCCACAAGGACATTAAATTTTTTCGCCTGGTCGCGAAGAACCAAGCTCTTAGGTTGCTTCAGAGCTTTTTTGATTTCAACACCTTCAGATAAAGAAACAGTAATCCAAAAACAACTGCCATGGCCGGGAGTTCCAGTAACACCTATTTCTCCATTCATAATTTCAATCAACTTTTTGCTAATAGAAAGACCTAGGCCAGTTCCACCATATTTGCGGCTTGTGGAATTATCGCCTTGAGAGAAAACTTCAAAAAGACGGTCTTTAGTGGCTTCTAAAATACCAATTCCTGTATCTTCCACTTCAAATCGAATAAAAACTATTCCATTTGACGACGAGATTTTTTTGACTCGAACGGTGATCCCGCCCTTTTCCGTGAATTTTGTCGCATTTCCTAACAAATTAATTAGCACTTGCTTAAGCTTAGCCATGTCTCCTTTAAGCCAGGTCGGAAGACTTTCATCAATTTCAGTTTTTAAATAGAGTCCTTTTGTTTTAGCCGCTGGACTTATGACACTTACCGCATCGGATATTATCTGCCCAACATTGAAATCAGTGATTTCAATTTCCATTCTGCCCGCTTCAATTTTAGAGAGATCTAAAATATCATTTATTAAACTGAGGAGGGTATCTGTCGACGCGCGAATCCCTATCAGGTGTTCCTTTTGCTGTTCACTCATCTCCATATTGAATAACAAATTAGTAAGACCAACGATTCCATTTAGAGGAGTTCTAATTTCGTGGCTCATAGTTGCCAAGAACTGAGACTTAATGCGCGAAGCTTCCAGGGCGGCTTCTTTGGCCGCAATTAACTGCTCGTTTTTCTTTCTTTCTGTAATATCTATGATGGAGGCCAGAACAAACAACGTCGGTTTCTCACCGACAGGAGTTAACCCGATTTCTATCGGAATTTCTGTTCCGTCAGAACGGCGTCCAAACAGATCTCGTCCGGCGCCCATCGAGCGAATTTTGGGGTCTTTTGCAAACCCACTGCGAAGATCGGGATGGTGATGTCTAAATCTTTCAGGAACTAATGCTTCTATCGGCTGCCCCAATAGCTGGGCTCTTTCGTATAAAAACAAATGCTCGGTTTGTTTATTAACCATAACAATTTTTCCGTCAGTATCGATCATAATCATGGCATTCGGTGCCGCCTCCACCGCTAAGCGAAACCTATCTTCCGATTTTTTCCGTTCACTTATATCGATAATCGATGCCAGCACGTACGTTTTTCCCTTAATATCGAGTGGGTTTAAACCGATTTCAATAGGCAGCTCGGTCGCGTCTTTGCGCTTTCCAAAAAGTTCCCGTCCCGCGCCCATAGCCCGATTTTGCGGCTTTTCAAAAAAAGACTTTCGTAAATGAGGGTGATGCGATTTAAATCGATCAGGAACTAAACTTTCAATTTTTAAATCAAGTAGCTCGACTTTTGAGTATCCAAAAAGTCTTTCCGCTTGTAAATTTGCAAGAAGAATTTGCCCGTCCTCGTCGATCATAATCATAGCACTTGGAGCGACCTCAATTAGCTTATCGAATAAGTCATTTCCCATTTCTTTAACGGACATGTTTTTCATCATATTGTTTCTTTCTGAAATTTGTCTGGTTTTAATTATCAATTCTTGTTAACTAAATCAATATGGTTGAACAACAAAATATATTGATATTAGACGACAATTTACTTTTTAGAATGATTACCAAAAATATTTTGCTTGAGCGAGGCTATTTAGTTTTGGAAGGCAGCAATGGGAAGGAAGGACTCGATCTGATCCAGCAGCACAAACCAGATCTCGTTATTACCGATGTTTTAATGCCAATCATGGATGGTTACGAGTTTCTAAGAAACATTCGCCTAAGTTCCACCTATCCCCATTTAAAAGTGATTTTTTATACAGGTACCTATTCGGGTTATGAAGAAATTGCGTTGGCCAAATCAGGCGGAGTATCTGCCGTTTTAATAAAACCGGCCGAACCCGACGAGATTTTGAACGCGGTCACAGCGGCATTGTCTTCTGTGAGTGGGACTAACTCTGAAATTGGTCCTCGCTACGAACGGGAGCATCTAAGAATTTTAACCAATCAGCTTTCAAAGAAGGTATTGGAGCTTGAACAGTTCAATCATCAACTAAGTAAAGAGATACAGAATCGTATTCGAGCCGAGCATGAAGCATTGCAATCGAAATCATTTTTTAAAGCTTTGCTCGACTCGATTCCTCAGCTGGCCTGGAAAATGGACCAGGAGGGATGCATAGAATATGGAAATCGTAGATTTACGGATTTTACATCCATAAGTACAGGTCCCATTAACCTAGATAGTTTAAGCCGTTTCATCCATCCTGACGACAAACCCGAAGTGATGAAAACTATTGAATGGGCATTTTCCAAGAACGTGTCCTTTCAATGCGAAACCAGGTTAAAACGAGCGGCAGACAATGTCTATATACATCATTTAATATCTGCGGTCTTCATTCCCGGTTTGGTGGTAAACGATGCGAGTTGGTTTACGACTGCGACCGATATTTCAGATCAAAAAAGATCAGAAAGCACGTTACGCCTTTTGAAAGAGGAATCCGAGTCGCTATCCCGATCAAAGACAGAATTCTTAAATAATGTTAGCCATGAATTACGGACCCCTTTGACCGCCATCTTGGGGTTTAGCGAGATTCTGTTGTCAGAATGTCAAAGTGAACAAACTCTATATTTGAGTCGGATTCGCGAGAATGCAAAAAGGCTAGCGGATATACTGGCCGACATAATGTCTATATCCGAAGCCGAAATGACCGATAAATCGACTCTTAAAGATGCTTTAGATGTTGATCAATTTTTCGAAAACATTGCGATTTTTTTTAAACCTAAAGCGGCTAGAAAGGGATTGAACCTAGTACTTTCATATGAAAACGGTTTTCCTAATTCTGTTTATACATTTGTTTCGCAAGCGGAAAAAATACTAATGCATTTGTTAGATAATGCCATAAAATTTACTACAACGGGGCTAGTAAAGATGCGTGCGTTTTCCGAACCCGATTTAAAAAGTGGAAGCAAGGGCAAAATAATTTTTGAAGTGGAAGATACAGGAATTGGTATAGATTCGGAAAAGACAAATTCACTCTATCAGATATTTGGGCAAATAGATGGTTCGTTAACACGGTCTCAAGGCGGTTTAGGTCTGGGACTTATCGTATCCAAAAAACTAGCTCAATCTATCGGGGGGCAATTGGAACTAGTACGATCACAACCTGGCAAAGGGAGCTGCTTCCGGCTTTCCATACCTATAGTGAATTAAAGAAGTCTATAAAATTGTCGGCATACAAAGCCACAAATTAGTATGAATATTAAATATAAAACTCTGAATTTCAAGAACATGCTACGTTTTCATATCATTTTGAGAAACCTTCACTTAAGGGTTTTCTTGAATCTGCCGATTAAAATACTGTAAAAAATATTTTAAGAGGTTTATGTCTCAATTTAAAACACGCTGCCTAATCATCCTATTATTTGCCGTGAGTAACATCGTGTGTTTTTTGAATGCAAAAATAGCATCGTTTCAAACGCCAGACTCATCAAGTAGCCAAGAAGGCGATGATCTAGCGCCGACATTGCCCACCGTGCCCACAGTGATTTTTTCCACAGCAGCCTCAAGTGGTTTAGAAAATTCTTCTTCTGCCACCCTATCTTTAGTTTTGTCTGCCACCACAACTCAAAACGTTGTCATTCCTTTCTCTCTGTCTGGTACAGCCACGCAATCTGTCGATTTTACTCTATCAGCCACCACTCCCATTACTATTCCTGCTGGCCAAACAACAGCCTCGATTAGCCTCACCTTATTAAATGACAGCACCTATGAAGGACCGGAAACGATTATCTTCACATTAGGAACGCCGCAAACAAATGCAACACTGGGTTCCCAAGAAACACATATATTTACGATCATTGACGACGACCCTGCACCTGTAAGTATCTTGGTAGAAAAAGTTTATCCTACCAATGGTACTAATTTCCTGGATTACGTCGCCAACTCGGATGCTAATAAAAGCCGACATGCTCAGAATGATGTGGCCTGTGTTGGTACAGAGACCGGTTACTATGGCTGTATTCACGGGGGAGAAAAACTAAAAGTCCGAATTCCTGGCTATACTTCGTGTACGGGGCTCTCCGCCTCCGATTTGCTCGGCGCTTTTGATTGGATTTGTGAAGTAGTTTCTGGTGAAGCCACCTTTTTTTCGACGGGTCTTAAACACGGCAAAGGATTAAGCGATTTGATTGATTTTCCAATGTTAGTTTTTTTGGACAATTCGGTGACAGTGACGAACGGAGTCAATACTCTTGGTGCCACAACACCATCAAAGTGGTGGACAAATACGATTCAAAATTTAGACGTTACCCCAGGAGTAAAAAATATCAATGGCCTTACGCCAGGAACTCTCTTAGTCGTTGGAACTAGTGCCAATACTGAAGGCGTCAACTTAAGTCAGTCAAAGGTTGGTCTGGTCATCAAATCTGGGCAGGTACTGAACTATAGTGGAAGCGCTTCTAACTGTAACTGGACCGATGGCACGATGTCGTCCCCGAATTGGGAGTGTGTCGTCGCCGCCGGGTCCCAGAAGTATCTTTGGGTTGAAGGCGAACTCACTACCCCCACCCGTATGGTACTGGGCCTGGATATTTTTTCTGTCACTTTCTCAAGATTTCAGAATATCACAATCAACAACACGTACGGTGACACGTTCTATCTTTTGAGTAGCAGCAATAACATTATCAAATCTTTAAAAATGCATACCTATAAAAACAGAGATTACGCATTTATATGGATTACCGGTAATGATAATCTTTTTTCAGATGTCCACATAGCTAATGAAACTGAATTAAATTACGCATCAACGCTGCTCTTACAAGGTTCTAGAAATGTTCTTAACGATATTAAAACTGCACGAAGTTATGGAAGCCTTAACATTGGTGGATGGGAAGGCGGCGCTAGGGATAATATTGCAAATAATATTCAATCTATTCATTCTCATGTTATTAAATTAGGAGGAGCTAACACTCCCACAACAGGGAATACGTTGAACCACGCAACGGTCGCTTATAACTACGCAGATTGCTTAAGTCTTCTGGATACCTATGTTAGTTATAATACGATCAATCAAGTTCTTTGTTCCAACACCTACACACAGATTTGGATAGATAACGGTCCATCTCATAACACCTTATCTCAAATCGCAACAGATACAAATAATGGTATCCCAACTGCCATTTCGATGTACAGCTCAAGCAATAACAAGTTTACTAATAACATGCTGATCGCTGGATCGTCTTTAGCTTGCGATGTAAGTGGTGGTACCAATCCTGGTTTGACTAGTGGTTGTGTAAATCAGGGTGCCTCGGATGCAACATGGACCCTTCTAGGCACAACGAACCTTTACCCTTCCATGATAGGTCTTTTGAGTACGAATGACACGGCCAATAGTTCCGATACGGGAGCTCCGGCCGCTTATGGAGCTATCAATGACTGGCTTAATTTTGATAATATATTTCGAGGCTGGAGCACATCAAATCTCAATGACACAAGCCAATGCATTTCCGGAAGCTGTCAAATAATTGATACGCGCCTAAATTCAACAGACACCTACATTTTGAATAAAAGTGGCAATGGTGTCAGTAGCAACGATCCATTCGTTGCCGGAGCGGCATGTCCGTCGGCAATTCATGGAAATAAAGCACTCACGGATTCTGCCACATCACCTAGAACTTTTTTAATTAACGCTACCGAGATCATGGACGATGATATCGGTAACGACAACGGACTTTGCGAATCGTACGAAGCCTGCATCTATTCACCTAACTTCGGGGCCTACCAAGGACAAGGGAATTACAAAACAAACGGAACATGCACCTTCCAAAACGGAACGGTCACAAATGTTATTATGTATTCGTATCCAACAAATGGGATTTAATTTTTTAAAAACTGACTTACGAGTGTTGACATTTACCAGTGATCGCATCCAACCAAACGTTATTTAAGGAACCCCAAATTGAAAGACAGCATAGAATTTGAAATGGTTGCAGACGAAAAGTTTTATAAAGGACTCTATGCAGAATCTTTAGCCATCGCAGAGGCCGGTCTTAAACTTTACAAAAACAATCACTCACTATTAATGACAAAAGGAAAAACTCTGTTGGCCATGGGTAATGCTGTCGAAGCACTCTCTATTTTCGAAGAACGAATTGAAAAATACGGTCAGAATGCCGCTTATCCTCATTTATACCGGGCCGCTTGCCAGGCTCTTCTAAAAAATGAGGCTGAAATGATAAGCTCTCTATCGACTGCTTTTAAAAGCGATAGAGAAATTGGCGCGACCGCTTTAAAAATTTCTGCGTTTGCCCAGATTCATTAATTGATATCATAGAATATATTTTAGAAGATATCGATGAACACGGAAACGTTCACTTTCTAGATCTAACCGTTTCAATCGAAGATTTGGTGTCTCTTTTGGAAAAAGTCAGGATACAAAGAGACGATTTGGGATACGAAAAGTCCGCTTACATTAACAATCAGGAGCGGGATGGAAAATATCGCTAGAGGCAAATTTAATTAGTATTCAGTGGTCTCTTGCTTGAATACAAAGACATAATAATCCCCGTTAATAAAAGTTCTACGGTTCTAATTTTTCTGTCCTTGAATCAGTATATTATCAATCTCACACGGAGTCGCTCCGTCAGAGTTCAGATAAGTTCTGACCTGTAGTGTGCCAACGCCCATAGCGGCAACAAGTGTACTTATATTTAAGTTGATTTGAGCTGCTGTGCTTGTTTTTGCATACGTTCCATCTGACAAGGTCCATCCAGATCCGTTGTGATACCAAAAATTTGTACCATCACTCGAAACCGAGTAGCGATCACCACTGCAGCTATTACCTCCGAGTGTCGCTGTAAAACCGCTGAGGGTCTGATAGAGCGATCCGAGCGATGATTTATTTGTTACGTAGGCGTTCGTGGTTGAATAGTGATTGGGTCCGATGACGACTGATTTTAATTCGGGAGAACAGGCCGTAGACGTCGATCCACCATCGTAACTACATAATGCATTGGAATCGTCGCTCTCAAGAATAGCTCGATACTGAAAATAGCGGTTGTTTGTTATGTTTAGGCCACTTCCTGAAAAGTTAGAGAACGCTATTGCCAAATTACTTGTTTGGATAGCTCCTGTTGTTGAGTTTGAAGTCGTATTGTAAAGTTCACTAAAATACGTTAGACCCGAGCCATTTGGACCTTTCCAACCTTTATAATTGGTTAGTAAGGCCTCTTGGTCAGAGCAGTCCGACGAAGTGCATGAGCGAATTTGGTATTTGATTCTATTTGCCCCACGTCGATAGAGCTGCTTGATTTCGGTGGCATTTAAAACTCTATTCCAAAGAGCTACTTCATCGACTGATCCGCTGGCGGGAGAACAGTATCCCGCAGTTCCAGCTGAGCAGGCGACGGCTGTTCCCACCCGCCAACCGTTCGTACCGTATTCGCGCATAGTATAACCGACGCCAATATTAACTGACTGAACCAAGTTTCCATCTAAATAGAGTCTGATAAACCCTGTGGTATAATCGAGCGTGACTGTTAGATTTCTCCATTCGTCGGTTCCGGCCGCCGATGTGTATATTCCAGAATAGGCATTTGAGCTACTATAGATATCAAAACCGACGCGGCCATCGCTAAGCTGTCTAAAGCCAAGGTTGTATCCTTGTTTTACAAAAATAGATCCACTTTGATATCTTAATTGTTTAAACCAAATTGAATACGTTGAAGAACTTTCTTGAATATTTTCTAAAGTCGCTGAGTTAGGTATATCTATATAATGGGATGAAGCGGTTGTACCATTAAAAGTCACACTTCGGCCAAACACCCCAGTATTGCCGGCGCAATTATCGACGGTAGATAAGCCGCTGCATTCAGTGTTGGTTAAATTGCCGTACCCTGTTCCGTGGTTTCCATTTCCCGAGACGTCGGCAAATGTTGACCCGGCATTTTCATTTAAATGCCACAAGGCAACTAAGCCGCTCATTAAATTATTATCACTGGTACTCCCGGCTGACCCAACTAAGCTTGGATACTGACCGGACGATTCATTGCCGGACTGTCCTGGAAGTTCTTTGTAAAATGGTAACGTCGTTGTGACAGTATAGTTGGTCCAGGACTGAGAAGAAAACGCATCGATCACTCGGGATTCGATTATTCCAGTGTACTTAGCGAATTGTCGTTCATAAATGTTTTTTATTTCTGAAGCAGATAAGTTTACACTCCATAGCGCAAAATCATCCATTTTACCGTTAAATCGCCACGAATTATTTGCCATCTGCCCAAAATGTAAAGCTGCCGATGTATTATATGCACTGAGTGTAGTTCCAGAATCTAGCACCCGATCACCGTTCAAGAAAATAGATACTTTAGCTGTAGATTTTACTGCAGAGACACAAACGTGGTTCCATTTGTCAAATGCAAAAATATTAGATGCTGTCGACGTGTTAATAATTGTGGAACCATTACCTGTTTCAAAGCATATTTTTTTATCTGTTGTGTTGTATGTATTTATATAAAATTTAAATCCGTCTGAAATGCTTCCCGCAGAATTGCTAAAAATGGTTTGAATGTTGGTCGCGGTCGAATTTACGTTCACCCATGTACAGGCGGTAAAATTACCGTTTAAATTAATACTCGGAATAGTTACATACGCAGATCCATTAAAAACTGAATGATGGCTGCCGATTTTTCCAGGTGTCGAATACGTAACTCCAGTGCTTGTCCCATGGTTTGAATTTTTCGTATCATTCCAATTGTTTTCCATTTTCCAATAGCCTATGAGACTATTCCACTGGGGCGTCCAACTTGAATCTAGAAATGAATTGTTAGTCGTAGTATTTAATCTGACATAACTATTTACTGAGTCATATTGTGTTCCAGTGTGAGTGGCTCCACCAAAGCCACTAGATGATGAATCATCGTCTGTTTGATCTGCCGGTTTTAATCTGAACAATCCACCAGTGAAATCAGTTATACTCGAGTTTGAAAATATATAACTCGAATCTGTCCCTACGGAAAATGGAATATTAAGACTCAGAGATTGATAAACGGCGCCGCTAAGCTCGTTCGTTGTCGTTAAGGATCCATAGGCATTATTGGCTCGGACTTTAAAATAATATGTGACTCCGGCTGTTAAAGAATTAACTGTCGACGGTGATGTTCGATTTGAAAAGGTTGTCGAGTATGCTCCAGAGGCTGTGCCCAAAAGAATGTCGTATGTGGTTGCTCCCGTTGCGCTTCCCCAAGTGAGGCTTGCTGCTCCGGTTTGTGGGGCTAGACTGCTTAAATTAAAACTTCCAATCGGTATACCTTGTACTTCAGCGGATGCGTTTACAGAGCCTGCCAAGTTGTTTGCTGTCAGCATGAAATAATAGGTTGTTCCCGCCGTTAGACCGCTGACTGTAGTGGGACTTGTTTGATTCGTTAACGTAGTTGAATAGCTACCTGAAGCTGTGCCATATTTTAAACTATAGGATGTAGCCCCGGGCAAACTTGTCCATGCTACAGTCAAAGAATTGGCACCATTGACTACGACCGAAGAGATGGAAAAAGAATTCGTTATAACTAACTCCGACGACACACTCGTAGATCCTCGGGGGTTTATGGCGAGCACAGTAAAATAGTAAGTCACGCCATTGTCTAGGCCCGCAATCGTGCAAGGCGATTCAATACAACTTGCGGTTGTAGAATAGGAACCACTTGTTGTGCCATATTTAACTTGGTAACGATCTGCGCGTTCTGACGGTTCCCAAGATAGTGTCACCTGGGACGACTGCATTTCATATGTTAAAAAGTTAAAATTTCCTGGAAGGCGCAAAAGAGCATTATAAGCGTCGTCAATCGTCGACTTGTAGTAACCAGACTCATCAAGCGGATTTTTACACCCACTCAAAGTAAATAAAAATGATATAATAGCTAACAGGCTAATTGTTTTCATTCAAACAAACCAAATTTTTTTTTAATTCCGATCATTATTCCAAGGCTCGATTGATCATATCCGGCGCCTTCCATTTTCAAATCAGTGTTTTGAAAATAAAGTTCGCCATCAATTTTAAAAGTCCCCAAGGAATCGTTAAGGCCAATTCCAATTTTTTTACCTAGGCCAAATTTAGAATCATAGTTTTCTTGCTTAGAAGGAAAAACAGCTCTTAAAGTCGCAAAAGCTCTTAGCGAAAGGGTGTCTATTTGATGAATTCTATATTCTATGCCGGCGGATAGAGAGGGAGTTAAAAACTTTTCAATTGCGATCGTTGAAGAATTCGCCGAACGACTTACTAAACTCTCACTGTAGCTTAACGAATTAATAAACTTTAAATTCGGAGTATACTTGTAATCTAATCCAATTTCGTAGCTAGTAAGGGTATTTACTTTGTTGGTCAGGGATTTAGTCGTTGAGGAAGAGTCTTGTATAGCAATTGTTACGGATTGATAGCTCAAACTAGATCTTAGGTTTTCTGTCCAATTTTGTCCCCATGAAAATCTGTAACCAGTGCCTGCATCAGACAAAAGCGTAGCACTAGCACCGCTTGCTGAATCAGATGCTTTAATCCGAACAAATTCGCTTATCCCATATAAACTTATGTCGCTGCGACTTAAAAAATTGTCGCTAGCAAGAGTGCGTTTTGATATTTCCAGGGGTTCACTCTGTTTTGTCGGAGCAGAGATTTGATCTGCGGTAACAACAATAGGAGGAGCGACGTCTGAAATTTTAAGGTTTAACCTCATTCCAGGATAAATAATATTTCCATTGGATGCCTTTAATTGACTGTTTATACCTACGACTTTTTGCAACGTTCCGAATTTTCCATAAACTGGAGTCAATTTTTTTTTATAAAGAATTTTTGACAAAAAATCGCCACGTTTAACGGTGTACGTGTCAGCGATACCTAGAATCGTAATTCCAAGTAAACAAAACAAAATGACTAAAATTCTCGAGCGATTTTTAAATTTCATACTAGTTTCAATTAATTACACAAACAATTCGTCTATAGAAATATTGTCGACTAAAACCAGAAACATATAAATAAAACTTTAGCCTAGTTTGTATTATCAATTAAACTTTACACAGGTCACTCAAAGGTGTTTCAAATAGTTACGAATCAAAATGATACATCATTAGAAACGCATGTCTTTATTTGAGTCAAAGTATGAGCTACTTCAGTTTTTCAATTCTACTTCTACTTCCGCTTCTTCTTCCGTCTCGGTTGCATTAGGCTCTCTTCATACTCGATCAATTCCTGAAAGTTCATTTCCTTTTTCGGAGGAGCTGCAATCACAGTTTTGTATTCATTCTTACTGACATTGAATACGGTGATTTCTTTACCAATGAGTTTTTCTATTTCTTCCAAAAGTGGTTTTTCTTCTTTGCTGCAGAAGGAAACGGCTATGCCTTTGTTCATTCCCCGTCCTGTACGACCGATGCGGTGAACATAGTTTTCTGGTTTTTCAGGAAGATCGTAATTAATTACGTGGGTTACATCGTTGATATCAATACCGCGTGCACTAATATCTGTAGCAATTAGGATACGACTTTCATTCGCGCGAAACTGTTTCATCACATCACTGCGCTCTTGTTGTTCTTTATCACCATGAATAGTGAGTGCATTGATGCCAGCCTTCGCTAAGGCATTAGCCACGCGTTCTGCGCGTACGCGCGTGCGTACGAAAATAACAAATTTCCCGTCCGGGTTTTGATTCAAATATTCAGCCAAGAAAAAACGTTTATCATCGGTTTCAACAAACATCACAAAATGAGTTACATTCTTTGAAATAGGATCTTCCGGAGCAATCTGAATTCTGATCGCATTTGAATTCACTTGCGAATACGCCAGTTTTTTAATTTCAGGATTGATCGTCGCAGAAAAGAACAATGTTTGATGACGCTGCACCAGTTTGCGTTTAATAATTTTAACTTCGTCGATAAAGCCTAAATCAAGCATACGGTCCGCTTCATCCAATACCAGAATATTCACATAACGCAGATCCAGATGTCCGTGATGAATCAAATCAGCCATGCGTCCCGGGGTCGCAATTACGATATCAAGGCCGTCTTGCAATTTTTCAATTTGACGATCATGTTCCACGCCGCCGTATACCGCAAAGGCTTTTACCTTGGTGTGCTTGCATAACATATTAAACACTTCACCAATTTGTTGAGCTAACTCGCGCGTCGGCACCATCACTAAACACTTAACGCCTATCGATCGTTTACTGGTTTTTTGCACATGAATGGCATTAATAATCGGAATCGCAAAAGCCGCTGTTTTACCCGTACCCGTCTGCGCAATGGCCAATACGTCTTCCCCCTTCATTATGGAAGGAATCGCTTTAAATTGAATATCGGTGGTACGGAAAAATCCATTGTCGTTCAAATTACGCAAAAGATCATCAGATAGAAAAAACTTATCAAATTTCAATGGGGCCTCACATACGCCGCTTTTTGGCGTGCTAAGTCTATACCAGGACAGGCGTTTTTTTGAAAGAAGATAGATAAGAATTGTTGTGGGCAAAGCCCACTTCCGATTATAGTAAAACTCAAGCATGGACGCACAACCCAAAATCACTTACCCAAGAATTAATTTCACTGGAAAAATACACCTAATCACTAACGATCAGGAGCTGGCGACCGCAATCTCTAGCCTACAATCGGCTCATATTTTGGGATTCGACACAGAAACAAGAGCCAGCTTCAAGGTTGGTGAAGTTTACAAAGTCGCGCTTCTTCAGCTCGCAACGGAAATGGATGCCTATCTGATTCGCCTGCATGGTATACAAAACTTCGAACCCATCGCCCGAATTTTGGAAAATCCAAACATTCCCAAAGTGGGCGTCGCTATTCGCGATGATTTAAAAACACTACAAAAGACCTTCAAATTCATTCCAGAAAATTTTATCGAGCTGCAAACTGTAGCCAAAGAAAAAGGTCTCAAAAATATGGGACTACGTGGAATGACCGAAGAAGTCTTGCAATCTAGTCTATCAAAGAAAGCAAAAATTTCTAATTGGGAAGTAAAAGTGCTGTCACCCGAGCAAATCCTTTACGCCGCCACCGACGCGTGGATAGGTCTTAAACTGTATCAAAAACTAACGAGCTAACTTTCATGTTCATTTTTTTTCAACGCTTCTTCAGACTTGATATTTACACTGACGGCAGCAGCAAAGATGGCGTCGGAAGCTGGGCGTATGTCATTTCCCGTCGTGGACGATGTCTTGTTGAAAATTCAGGACGCGTTCTACGCGCTAGCAGTAACGCTATGGAATTTCAGGCGGCGATCGAAGCCTTGCGATCAATTCCACCGGGATCAAATGTAACTTTGTTTACCGACTCAAAAATACTGGTCGACGCCATGATTTCCGGAACAGCCCATGCCTCTTTTCAATCTCAAATCGATCGCCTTGTTCCATTGACTCAGATACATAGGATCAATTGGCGCTGGATAAAAGCCCACAATGGGAACAAGTTCAATGAACGCTGTGATGAGCTTTGTGCTTTGATTCGTAGCAGGTAGCATCATAGACTTAATATAAGGCTACCTCTAACCCTCCTAGTAATCATTGTTTGAGGATGAATAGGATTCTGAGGCAGCTGAATCGGCTGCGGCTTGTGCATCCCTAGCTGCTTGGTCGGCAGCTTCCTGGGCATCTCGAGCTGCTTGCTCCGCTTCGCGTTGTGCCTGTTCGGCTTCTCGTTGTGCTTGTTCTGCTTCTTGTTGGGCTTGCTCGGCTTCTCGAGCTGCTTGTTCTGCTTCCCGTTGCGCTTGCTCGGCTTCTTGTTGGGCTTGCTGTGCTTCACGTTCGGCCTGTTCAGCTTCTCGTTGTGCTTGTTCCGCTTCACGGGCCGCTAAGTCGGCTTCCTCTTGAATGCGTTGAGCCTCTATAGCATCTTGATCAGCCGCACGCAAATTGGCTTCAATTTCTTCCTGGCTGCGAACATCTTTTAAAAGCGCATCGGCACTATCCAATTCATTGATGGTTTCCTCACGCAACAAAGGATCAATTTGCTCAACAACAGGATGTTTTGATTGATTGTCGATGATTGCTGTGTCGAATGTAAGTAGCTGAGCCTCGGCCCTTGTGGCTGAATTCACTTCTTCTGCATGAGCTTGACGAATTTCTTCATAGCGTTCTTTGATTCCATTTGGACTCGTATCTATTTGAATTTGATCGTTAGGGTGCTGCAGATTCACATCGGCAATATAACCGCTGACAACAGGATCACGTTCAGGATGGTTGTGATCTATGGTGCCGTTGGACATCAAATCTATAAATAGTTGAACTCTTGCGAACGTCGGTGAAATAAACCACATAGGATTGTTAGTAATGGATGCCATCAACCAAATATCAAAGAAGGACATATTGTCCCCTTGAAATACGGAACTAGATTCATTTCTATAACGCGAAAAACGATTTGAATATTGTGGGTATCTATCAACTAAACGCTGGTAGTTAGCTTTCGAAAGCGATTTGATGTTATGTTGAACTTGACGACCAATTTTATTTTTCGCCTGAGCCTGTTGCACCATTGCCGCTTTACCATTGAAAATTTGCGGAGCCGTTAATGACAAATAAGATGCAAAACTGGCGCGGGCAGTTTTGATTCGATGTTGAAGCTGCATCACTTCTTTTACTTTGATTTTGTGAGCAGCTTTAGCTTCAGAATAAGCCGAAATTTTTCCTGGATAGGCTTTGGCTTGTTCTGAAAACTTCGCTATATCGCGCTTCATAGACGCAACCATTGTCTTAATTGTAGAGGGAGATTTACCTCTAAAATCCCTTTTAGTGTAGAGATTGGGCTTCACTGGTGCCGAAGGCTTCACTGGTTCGGCAGGTAGTTCGGGGTATTTCATCGTTAATGTCAGCAACGTCGCTAACAACTCGGGTTGGCGGATCGAATCTTTCAAAATATTCTCGCGAACATCGTGATTTAATTTTAAATGACGAAAATCTTCATTGATAACACTGATCTTAGCCGGTGAAAAAAGTTCCTTAATTTTCGATCGAAGCGCCAATTTCATTTTCAATGCCGATTCTGCAGCGGCCGGATTTGACGAGTAACTAACCTCATACTGTCTTTGAATTTCTAAATTGTTCCTGATTCTTAGCTCAAGACTTGCAGTACGATTTTGAATTCCAAAACGCTGTGCACGACGCAAAAATTGCATTTCGTTGTAAATGAATTTTCTAAATTCTGGGCTCACCTTTAGAATGTTTAAAGACCCCAAAGCTTGCTGGGACAAGTTTTCAAAGGCAGGATCGATTCTTCTAATCGACTCCACATAGCCATTCATAACCAATTCAGCGTTTTGCAAATCCTGTTCACCCAACCGTTTTTCGGCCACTTTACGAACAGATTCTTTTTCAGAAAATTCCACCATTTTTCGGCTAAGTTCGGACATACCATCAGTAGCCATTTTTTTTGCTATTTCGCCAGAGCCAGCTCCTGCAATTTTAGCAAGTAATTGATTGATGGGCTCCACGGTGTCTTTATGTTTATAACGTGGTACACTTTCTAATTTGGCAACAAAATCGATTCGAGCCTGTTTGGCGACTTCACCAACAGATTTGTTTTCTGAAACTATACCGTCGTGTTTTTGTCTTGCTTTATTAACCAACACGGTCACTGCGGCCTCTGAAGTTGCTTTTTCAATCATTTTCGTGAATGGCTCGACTTCTGAATTTAGTTTAGTTTGAAACTGGGGAGATACCTTTGCCACACTATCAGCAATTAAAATCGTCAGCTCACTAGCTTGTAAAGTACTTCGTTTCTGCAAATTTGCCTTAGCTGTTTCTAAAGCTTGATTGCTACGAATAATTTGCTTTCTTTTTTCATAACCTTTCCAACCACCTTTAAAGATCGCTCCACCCAATCCAGGAACTTCGATTGGCTTGGCGTCTCTAATGTTTTGGGAATACACCTCTATACATAATGGTCCTGCGTAGGCAGCATTAAATGACAAAGAAAAAACCAAAATAGCAATCGTAGCTTTCGAGTGATAGCTCATAAAATCTCCTAAATTAGACTTTAAAACCTACTGCAAACGAGATGACGATTTTACAACCCAAATACAGCAGCTAAATCGATTTAATGCCCTTTAAAAACTCCAAATAATTAAAAAGAGCAAGCTTGGGTATTCAGCTGTATTCATAAATTGTCATTGGCGAGATCCATCTGTCTATAAGGCTTTTTAGTAGAATTGAGGCCAAGTAGCCTTGGCCCAGAACTTGGACATTGGTCTATCCATGAGTCGTCCCCTAATATTTGCCAAAGCCCTTGCTGCCGTATTTATCCTATTTCAGTTCCATACTGCTGGCGCTGCCCCTAGGTCTTTTAAAGATGGAGTATTATTCACCTGCGGCAGATCCACAAACCAGATATTGTTCAAACAAATAATTGAATATTTCGACGAACTGCAAATCAGTCGACAACATTACTCTCTCTATTTTTCAGGTTCAGGTGATCAATTGGGATTCGTACTATCGACTCCGGCCGATGATCACAACACTTTGAAATTAAGTCAAAGACCCGAATATAACATCAAGCCCGATTGGATTCGCTTACCCATTAATTCAAAAGACAAACCCGTCGTTTCAAAAAAAGAAATCGTTTTATCGCTCTTGCAACATGGCCGTCTGACAGAATTTAAAAATGAAGGCTGTGATATTCAAAATTTCAAAGACCACATTGGAATCAGACAAAATATCGTGGCGTGGATCGAGAAAAAACAATTCATTTTTCCTGGTAAAAATCCAGCGGCATTTAATCCAGTTTATTGGAAAGACTATTCGAAATGGAAAACAGATCCTAGTAAATATGGACCCATCGCTGTTCAAGCTATCCACGATATTTTCACAAGCCGTGGATATCGAATGGGCTGCTTAACTGCTGCTAAAATTTCCATGCTTCATGGAATTACAGATTACTACACACGCATTCGCCCTGATGAAATCAAACTGAAGAAAGCAATCGAATCGTTGTTCGCTTACGGCGAACCATTGCAAGATCCAGAACCGGGTTATATTTGGAAAGATTTCAGAGACACCACACAAGCCGAACTATCCAGAATGGAAGGTAAATTCCTAGACGCCACTATCGAAGTATCTAAATTTAATTTTGTTCCCGGTGATTGGGTTTATTTTAAAAATACACATTTGGCCAGCTCAAGAAACCGCGGCGATGAGGGGTCCAATGCCATTTACCTCGGCGGAAATAATTTTAACAACTTCTATAATCTGCCCTTTTCGCCCGACTTAGCTGGAAAACCATACCCCTCAACGTATACAACAGAACAAAAAGTCTCGATTATCGCCAGCTGGGGTGGCAAGGTACCTACTGGAAAAATTGTCGATGACAATTTGTTTAACAAACTTATGGAATCACCTAACCGCGATAAAGACGGATACATTATTTACGACGGCGGCTTTCTACTGACGCATCGATTGACGCCAAAGGTGTTCTGAATAAAAGGTAATTATCGCAATAAGTGTGATCTCATCATTTAACTATTGGCTTGCTGAAGCTACTTAACAGTTTCTGATTTAAATTTTCCATCTCTGTTTCAGAACGGGTGTATTTGTTCCAACGCTGTCTGACGGCGGCTCTTAAAATGACAGTCGTCTTGTAATAGCCATGACAGGCTTGACATAGACTTAAATGTAATTTCAATCGGAATTCCTCGCGGGGAGTGCGCACCTGATCCGGCAAATCTATCTTCTCAGTGGCCTCTTTACATCTTAAGGCAAACTCAACGCCTGGTTTGAATGTTAAACCATAGTAGAGGGCATGCCATACCAACCGAATACAGTTTGTAAAAAAGTCTCTCACTATGGAACTCCTTTCGTTGCCATTTTTCCCTCTAGGCACTGCTTTAGTTTATCCTTTGCTCTGAAAATAAGTACACGTAGATTGGCTAAACTGACTCCTAATGTGTTGCAAATATCTTCCGAACTTTCATCGTCAACTTCGCGCAAGATAAATGCGGTTTTCTGTTGTTCACTCAATCCATCCATACAATCAGATATGAATTTCGAAGCCTGATTCAATTCCGATATTTTGTGTGGATCAGTTGGCTCTCGCTTCCACCACCCGTCCTGAGAAAAAGATTTTTCTATACTGCCGGCGGAATCTTCTTCAAAAACTAATCTATTTTGCGCTCGTCGAAATTCTTTTATTTTGTTGAAAAGAATTCCACAAATATAGGTTCTAATTTTTGAACGCTCCTCATATTTATCTAAACCACCGAAAAAAACCAGCCACGTTTCATGAACGACTTCATCGGCATGTTCTTTATAAACGCCACTGGCTCCACAGACACGAATCAGATAGGGATTCACTTCAGTGAACAACTGCGATAACAATACGGGGTCCCTATTTTTCAATCGTTCCCTGACATCCTCAGTAATGTACTCAATCGTGCTTCTGTTTTTGTGGTTCATTTCACCTCTAACGACCATTTTAATATTTGCTTCACATGCTCAAATTCTAATTCAGGGTGAGCATAAATCAATCTCAGAAATGTGCCATTTTCATTTTCAGAGTAATTCACCATGGCTAAATCATCTTTTATTAGCTTTTCCCGAACGGTTTTAGACCACTGCTTTGCATCTAATACAGCTTGATCAATGGGCGGTCTAATTCGCACGCATAAATTTAGAAATGATGCCTCTGCGACGAGTTCTAACCTCGGCTGTTCCTTAACCCAGCTTTCAGTTTCTTGTCTGATTTGAATTAGACTATCGACCAAGTTACCTAAACCTTGAGTTCCGTAACTTTTCCAAATGGTCCAAAAACTCATAGCGTCGGCACCGCGACCACATTGCCAAGACAATTTTCCTCGATCAACAGAAGTGTCGGTTGGATGAAACAGATAATCGCCACCGGAAACATCATTGGACTCCCGCAAAAGACCGACGTGCTTAGTAAGTATAAAACTACATGTTAAACTCGCCCCAAACAATTTGTGAGCATCAAAGGTAACGGAATCCGCTAAACTAATTCCACTTAACAACTGTTTAGTATTGTCAGAAAATAACGCGGGACCACCCCAGGCTCCATCAACATGTAACCAGATAGAATGAGCACGACAAATTTTTTCTATTTCCTCGATAGGATCGAACGCCCCTAAAACTGTTGTACCTGCCGTTGCGACGACAATCAACGGAGTTTTTCCAGCTTCTATGTCGGCTTTGATTTGTTTGGCTAAAAGCTCAACCCGCAATCGACCTCTCTCATCAGAGCCAATTGAAATGACGTTGTCAGAGCCTATACCCAAAGTCACAGCAGCTTTTTTAAACGAGTAATGGGCCTGATCAGAGACATATATTCGTAGCCCGCCGCTGGTGGTTCCCGTTTTTTTGTATTCTGGAAACTTTTTTTGGCGCGCGCAGTGAATCGCCATAAAATTAGCGGCACTACCTCCGGGCACGTTGACACCGTCGCGTTTTGTTTTTGGCCACCCAATTAAATTGCCAAGCTCATCAATCACTTCTTCTTCAATTTTTGAAAATACCGGACTGGCTTCTTGAGTCGCCAACGTCGTTCGTGTTTGAGCGATTAAAGACTCGGCCATCAACATCTGAGGCATAATCCCAGAAAAAAGCTGATTCATAAAGTAAGGCGAATGTGTTGAAATGGAAAGACTTTGAATCCGATTTAGAAGGGATTTCAATTCATTGATTCGCATGGGTTCCGATAGTTTTAGTTCACTGGCATTCAAATTCTGAATAGGCGCGTGAAATCGACCTTCGATTTTACGTGACTCGATTTTTGGTGTGTACACATGCAAAGTTTTTCCACCATTAGAAAGACAGCGTAGCCCATGTTTAGCGCCGATAGGGGTTGTAATCACTTGACCAACCTCAGCCAATTGAATTTCAATTTTCCCACCCATGTCCAAAGTATTTTCAAACAAACCGTCTTGAACCAGAACGGAACACTGACTCCAACCATGATTATGTTCTGGCGAAAAACTGTCCTTGAACCATTCAATCGAAACGACTTCAAAAGCATCTGATTCAAATAGCACAGTCCGTTTATAACTATTGTCATAACTATGTTCTGCCATAAATCCTCTTATTCTGTTTTCTTTTTAAGAATTAATTTAGCCAATCGATTAACCAAAATTTTCAATTGGTCTCTTTTGACAACAAGGACCAATAGGCTAAAAATAAACACCGTGCACGCCAAACCAAACAACAATCCACCATCATCTTCAATCACTAAACCTAAAACAAGGAGATGGCTCATAATCGCACCGGACATTACACCTAAAGATATCAGTGCCCCAAGCATTTGAGTTCCCGGCAGGACCAGCAATGCCGCGGCTACCAACTCGATAATTCCTGAAAACCAGCGGCCCCAAGGCTCAATACCCATTTTTGTAAATATAAAGATAGATTCGGGAGCTCCCGTAAATTTAAAATACAGAGTTTGAAGCAAAATAATCGCGGCCACAACTCGTAACACAAGTAAGACTTTCGCTTTCATATTTATGGCTCCTTTGATTTTACAGACGGCCAATTGGCATCAGCTTCTCTCAGAAATGTTTTTGGATCTTTATTTTTGGTGTTTTGCCATTTTTTTCGAGTATCGGCCAAAAAGCCATTATAAAAAACTAGCAATCTACCGTCTTGAATTAAAAAGCTCTTTGGATCGACCTCGACTTTAGATTTTGAATCCGCAACAGCATAGGCACACCATCCTCCAAATTGGGGGGTATATTTATTGGGGTCTTTTAAAAACCGAGATTTGTTTTCATGACTCTCAAACCAATAGATCGCTTCGTCATGGGTCGTTTGATATTGAGGTACCCCTAATTTAGGTTGATCACCTTGAAAGTAAGATACCACATCATATCCATTTAGAATCACGCCCTCTTTGTTGAGGTTCGCGACTGATTTCGAATAAGCACATAGTGATAAAAAAAACGCAAATACCACCAAAAGTTGTCTCAAAGAATTCCTCCATTCTACATTATATGGAGGTTAGTGTCGGTGGCCCCCAAAACATTACAAAGATATTTTGTGATCCTAACAGCCTAATATAGCTCACTTTTTTTAAATTTGGTTGTTTTTGTAACGAAAGTAACCTCTGCAACACTCATAGGAAGTATGGAATATCTGTTAAGTCTATTTATAGGAACTTTCATTTTAGAAGACGTCGCACTGGTTAGTTGCATTGCTTTAATCAGCGAAGGAAAAATTAGTACGACAAGTGGATTTTTAGCCTGTTTTTTAGGGATCTCAATCGGTGACATTGGACTTTATTTTTTGGGACGACACGCTTCACAAATTGGTTTAGGTAAAAAAATCAATTCGTCGCCGAACATACAAGCAGCCCTATTAAAAATCAAATCATCAAATGCGCTTAACTATTTGATATTCATTTCAAGATTAATTCCTGGAGCTCGACTACCTACCTATGTTGCGGCCGGAATTATAAAGTATTCAGCACTCCGGTTTTCCTATTTAACTTTTATCAGCGTTGGCATTTGGGTAGCCGTCGCTTTGGCGGCCGGTAAAACAGTTCATTATTTCCTGATGGACTATTTTTGGTTAAGTTTGCTTGTCCTGACTACAATACTTTACTGCGCAAAAATTTTGATTCCAAAATTAGCCGATAAATGGGAACGCAAAGCTCTAATGCACTCTTGGCGAAAATGGCTTCATTTTGAGTTTTGGCCCGCATGGTTTTTCTATATTCCCGTCGTGTTTTATTATGTCTATTTTTCTTTCCGCTATCGGAGCTTTTTGAATCCTTTTTATACCAATCCTAAAATATTAAATTCCGGTCTGATCGGCGAATCCAAATGGGATTTTCTAAAATATTTAGATCCAAACCAATTATCGACGTTACGAGCGTTCAAAGTTTCAGCAGGTACTAATTTTAACGAATTCATGCAACTTCTTGCTAACAATGACTTCAGTTTTCCATTTATTTTGAAGCCGGATGTGGGGCAACGTGGCTTTGCGGTCAGAATCATCAAAGATGAATTTGACTTAGCGGAATATTTACTACAAAGCCAATTTGATCTGATCGCTCAAAAGCTAAGTCGTTTACCAAAAGAGGCTGGAATTTTTTATGTCCGTGATCCATCCGCAGAAAAAGGTTTCCTTTTTTCAATTACAGATAAAGAATTTCCCTTTGTTTTGGCTAACGGAAAAAATTCATTGGGTGAGCTTATTTTAAAAGACCCACGCGCACGAATCATCGCTTCGACTTACTTCAGTCGCTGGCGAAACCGATTGGATGAAGTTCCAAAAGAAAACTCTGTCGTATTTTTGTCCGAATGCGGAAATCATTGCCAAGGTGCTATTTTTAAAAATGGAAATCATTTAATGACCGAAAAACTTTTGGACGCGGTAGAGGTTATTTCCCAAAGCATCCCCCATTTCTATTTCGGACGCTTCGATGTCCGTTACGAAAATTCCGTCGCCCTGAAAAATGGAAAATTTGAAATTGTTGAAATCAACGGAGCCGGATCTGAAGCAACTCATATTTGGGATTCTAACACTAAACTTTTAGACGCCTATAAGGTTCTGTTTAAGCAATGGAGTCTTTTATTTGAAATTGGATATCAGATAAAAAAAACTAACTCTATTGATGCCAATGTAAATCTAAAAATAGCATTTAGAGAGATCATTCGAGTCAATTTTCGTTCCGGAAGTTTGACGATTTCTTCTTAGTCCGGTGCAATTAAACTTTCAAATGCTTCTAGCTATTCCCTGGCCTATATAGTATGAAATCTATACCAACCAAACCTAAACTGGAGACCACTTCAATGATTTATGAAATTACGGTTCCTCAATTCACTAAAATGCTTAAAAACCTTGATGCCATCTTGGGTAAAGCGATTCCTTATGCTGAATCTAAAAAGATCGAAATTGAAGTACTTCTTCAATCCCGTTTGGCTCCAGACCAGTTTAATCTTTTAAGGCAAATTCAGATCGCCACGGACACTGCGAAAATAGGTGTAGCGAAACTGACTGGCAAAGACGCCCCTGTACATGACGACAAAGAAACGACATTGCCTCAATTAAGAACTCGTATCGCGGATGTAGTTAATTTCTTAGCGACGATCACTGAAAAAGACTTCGCTGGGGCACATGAACGTAAAATCACGACGCCACGTTGGGAAAACAAATATTTGTTGGGACACGAATACCTAATTCAACACACAATCCCTAATCTGTATTTCCACATATCTGTGGCCTATGAAATTCTAAGACACAATGGACTCGATATCGGTAAAAAAGATTATCTTGGCCAAATGCCTTTCAGAACATAGTTCTGACTTAAAACAGTCGTAACCGATCTGCTACCCAGCCTAAGGATAAGGAGAAATCTTAATAAGCAGATACTTGACTCTATTTGGAATAGAGGTTTCAACGATAGTCAGCGAGGTTACTACTATGGGTGAAATGAGTCTCACACACTGGGCGATTGTTCTAATCATTATATTAATTTTTTTCGGGCCATCAAAACTGCCAGGCCTCGGTAAATCTTTAGGGGAAGCTATCCGAGATTTCAAAAAAGGTATTTCTGATATCGATAACCAAAAACCGGAGGTAAAAGAAATATCCCATACTCCGGTTCAACAGATCCCGAACAAAACACCTGAAAAAGAAAAAATCGAAAGCTAACTTTTTGTCAGGCCCATCCCCGACTCTGCTCCATATTAAATCTTTGACAGTAGAACCACGTTAGTGCCTCGAACATCATCCATCAATTGAATATTCAGCTTTTCTTTGCACAGTCCCAATACGGCAGCTAACTGATCTTGCTTATGTTCAAGCTGGTTGCGAATCAGCACGAATGCCTTACCCGTCGGTGACAGTCGTTCATATATGAATTCAATTAGCGAGGGCAAATCGGAATCGATAAAAAAACGGGATCGCAATTTCAAATCAGACGTCGGCAGTTTCCCCTGCTCTTTTGAAAAATACGGCGGATTACATACAATCAAATCGTAGTAAGTCGATAAGTCAGAATTTAACTTCTGCCCATAGTTGCCTTTAATAAATTGAAGGCGTGTTTCAATCACCCCAAGCGTGGTCACATTAGTTTTGAAATGTGTTTCATATTGATCTTGCACTTCCAAAAAATCAAAAACGCGTGGTACTGGCATCCCCTCTGCTCGCAGATGAAACAGGAAATCAAGGCCAATCACTCCACACCCCGCACATAAATCAAGCGCTGTCGCAACGGTGATTTTGTTTTCACGAAGATATTCGAATGCTCGCCGAGCTAAAAATACCGAGTCGTGGGAAAAATGATATTCCTTAGGCTGCGAATAGGTAAACGTTGGATATAAATTGATGGAAGCCACGAACCTCAACTTAGTCCGTACGCCAATTTAGTTCAACTCGTTTTGAATGATTTTTATTCACTTCTAGAAATATGATTGTCATTTGAAATAAAATATTTAAATGAACATCTCGTATCGAGACAGCATAGAAAAATTGGCGTCTCATACTTGTATTTGTCGGCAAAAAATTACGAAAAATCAATAACTAGCGCTATCCTATTACTGGGTGGGAAATGAAAATACATAAAAAACTACTAATGCGAATTTGTGCTACTTTGTGGTCGTTTTTATTCCTAGCAGTTTTTTTCCAGAACTGCGGGCAACCAGGCGAAATCGCTTTGCAAAGCACGCTTAAAGAAGATCCCGCGGTTGGCGATTTAGCAACCAATCCCCCCGGCTCTGATACACCTGATTCGGTCACTTTAATTTCAAATCCTTCACTTGTTATAAATAATGGCGAAGCCTTCACAAAATCAACTGATGTCATGTTACGTTCCGGCACGGTCGGCGCGGAAGAAATGATTATTTCAAATACTGCTGATTGTAAATCTGAAAGAGGTTGGGTTCCATTTTCACAAAAATCAGCATGGGTACTATCTGCCGAAAACAAAGAAGTTTCTGTGTACGCTAAATTCAGAAAAATTGGCGCTCCAGAATCTGATTGCATCAAAGCCAGCATCATTCACGATAACATTGCTCCAACGATTGCTATCGAAGTCCCAGCACCTAAGTACACTACGGCAGCATCCGTACAAATTGGTTTTAACGCGACGGATTTAAACGGCAGTGGTGTAAGCAAAGTGTACTGCAAACGCTCGAATGGTGCCGAAGCTGAATGCACAAGTGCGGTTGCTTTTTATTCTTTATCCGAGAATAGTTATTCAGCATCTATTCGCGCGGTCGACCGGGCCGGCAATGAATCAACTCCTGTGATCGAATCATTTATCGTTGATCGTACGGCTCCCGTTATCACTATTAATGGACCGGTGGGGATCGTTGCCAACGGTAGTCCTCAGTATAAAATTTCAATTGTAGAAGCTAATGGTCTTAAAAATCTAGGTTGCCGTTTATCTCCATTAGAAACGGCTTATAAAGATTGCTCATCCCTGACAGTTAATTATAAAGATTTAGCTTCCGGAATTTATAAATTTGAAGTTGCGGCCGTAGATATGGCGGGCAATTCTGCTAGTGCCAATTTGTCCTATGAAAATGATCTCAGCGTCCCATCAGTTACAATTACAAAATCACCATTAATATTGGGTAATTTAAAAGATGTTTCTTTTGAATTTACTGGTGTTAGCGGCAGTAAATCGATCACTAAATTTATGTGTTCGCTAAATGGTTCCGATGCGGTTTCGTGTTCATCTCCGTTTAGTTATAAAGGTTTAGCCGACAAGGAGCATTTATTCTCTGTTTACGGTATCAATTCTGCGAATGTGGCATCAGTAGCTCAAAGTTATAAATTCAGTGTTGATACAACGCCTCCCGCTCTTTCCATTTTATCTGCGCCAACTGGCCGAATTAAAACAACATCGGTAACAATAGTTTTAAGCGCCGCCGATCTTAATGGTATTAACAATATCAAATGTAGTTTAAATGGCGCTGTATCCGACTGTTCGAACAAAACAATTATTTACAATAATCTGTCTGACCAAAACATAAAATACACATTCATCGCTGTTGCGACTGATGGCGCTGGTAACACAACAACCACGGCCCCTATTTATTGGGTTATCGACAACACACCAGATTCTAAAATCTTAGCAAGCATGCAACAAAACCCAGTGGCGTTGGATGGAAAAGGCACTTTGAATATTTCATTAACCCAAGTGTATAGTCCAAGCTATAAATGTGTTAAGGCATCAGATAGCAGTGCCGTCGTTGCAGATACTATTAAAGATGCCGTATCCGCGGTTAACTTTGTCGTCAGTGAAGATATTCGATGCGATATTACAGGTTTCGATAAACTAGATCAGCCAATGAAAGTTTCCGTGCTAGCGGAAGTTAATTGCGGCAACAAAATTAAAGAGAACGGCAAATGTGTCGACTTTAAATGTTTATCAATTCAAAAACTCACTTACACAAAAACACTATCAATTCCGGCGCGTACTGGTAATGGTATTTGTTATGCGATGAAGATCTTCAGCGGAATTGAAAATGGTGAATCGGACTTAACAACGACATTCGATAACGACGTTGTATCACGCAACCACGATGATGGTGGCGGGACCAGAAATCCATATTCGATGAGCAAAGACCTGTTGAATTTCAAGCTCGCTGGTCCACGCGTAGTTAAATTATCTGGTGGTTCTAATGATACAAGCCCAATTTTGATTGATAACTTTGCCTTGATTGGTCTTTATCCAAAAGCAGTGGCACCAGAACCAGCCCATTTCAGCGCTCATGGTACGGCCGATTCTGTGGTCGATTCAAAGGCTATGACTATTAAATATAAAAACTCGCCCGTAGTTTTAAAACCATTCGGTCCTTCAGGAACTGCTACAGTGGCTCCACTCGATATCGTTCGCGCAGCCGATACAAATTTGGATTATATGCTTGATATTAGAGCTCTGGATTGCGGCGGTTCTAGAGAGCTGTCAGACGTTTGGGTGCTATTCCAGTAATAGCCCCCTATTATCTTATAAAAACTATTCTAAATAATAACGTGTCGGAATGGGACGCTCGTCTTCGGGCTTCCCATTGGCTTTACATGTCTGATGTTTAGGCTGCATATAGTCACTAAGATCACTAAATACACTTTTACCATTACATTTTTTGGTCTGAGAGTAATTCAGCCAACCTTTACGTTCTAACCATAGGCACGCCTTATCAAATACGTACATCACTAATACAATAAATACGGCGGCTAAAACGTAATCCATGAACACCTCTTTCTTCTAAACTTGAGGCGCATGGATTAACTGTCAAGTTTCCCTCTGAAATTTATTTCATGGCTTGGATATTCGACTGAATCCAATTCATTTGAGTTGGAACGAATGTAAAGATCATGTCTTTGGTACAGTAGTACTCTTCTTTACCATTTTCCATGACGCGATTATTTTTAGACATGCGCGAAGCAATTCCAGCCAGATACAGTTGTCCGTTCATTTCCAAATAGGCTGGACCACCCGAATCCCCTTTGCATGCCCCTCCACCCTCGATACTCATTAGAAACTCTTTTTGACCGTAATGGGAATTTATAACTGTTTGTTTTTTCTGGCGTAATGTACCGATGCCCGTTTTTCCCATGAATCCATCTTTCACTACGTTTCGTCCATAGCCCGCTTGAATTAATGTCATTCCGTTTTTAATTAAGCTTGGGTCTGTAATCATTGTTGCCACCTGATAGTTGGCTGGCGCTGGTGTTTTTAATTTCAACACGGCAATATCATCCTGATCTGATGCGCGATCAAATGCTTGAGTCACAAACGGACGCAGTTGTTTAACAACTGGAATCACCGGTCCACTATTTTTTTTATCCAATTTGAAATGGGCCTCTAGTTTTGCCCATCCCGGCGCGCCCAAGCAATGACCAGCAGTTAAAAGTATATCGCGTTCAATCAAAACCGCAGAACATGTAAATGAACCACGTCCAATTTTTCCAATTAATAACACAGTACTTTTAGCAACGGGGTCTATGTCTTTAACTGTGTCGCCACCGATAATTCCCGCTCTATAGAATGGATTTAATCCCGCCGAAAATGCAAAACCAGAAAATAATAATACTAAAAGAATATGTCGAATCACCACGCCCCCTATTTGTATCGTTACCAAAATTAAACCTGGGTTTTGTCCTGTCCGTCAACATATTCAAGAACTGGCTCCTTAGCTTGCGGCTAAGAAGCTAAAATCTATTGGAAA
>TARA_B110001454_G_scaffold183141_1_pt1 | contig 90579 bp, 85 predicted proteins | sample TARA_B110001454 | Tara Oceans TARA_B110001454 (sample SAMEA4397004) | marine metagenome | biome: Polar Biome; feature: [MES] marine water layer (ENVO:01000295) within the mesopelagic zone...; material: water (ENVO:00002006), including particulate matter (ENVO:01000060) such... | reverse complement strand
TAAAGAAATTAAATCTCCCCTTAGCTGCAGCCTAAGGGGCCAGTTCTTAGGGTTTAACAGCGATCGTTTGTCCCAATTGGGCAAACGTTTCTATTCCTTGCGCTGAATAGCTTAGAATTTTTTCTTGAAATACCATTTTAGTATTTAGAAATACAACGGCTGTAGATCCACCGAATTCGAAATACCCGCATTCATCACCCTTATTAAAACGAGTTCCCGTTTTGTGAGTAATTTGGATCGACCCAATGTAGGTTGCACCAATTAGAACGATGTATGCACGGGCATGGTTGTCGAATTCTAGTTCTAGAACTGTCCTTTTATTTCGAATGAACAGTTTGGAATCATGCTTAAGTGTCACTGGATTTATCGAATATAATTTACCACCAATCGTTTTTGCGAATTTTAAAATACCGGAAAAGGGAAAGTGGAAACGGTGATATTCTTTAGGTGACAAGCGAACAACCATGCTTTGCTTGATTTCAAATGTAGGTTCGAACTGTAGTAATTCGTTGGCGGTCGAAGTGATTCCTTTGATGGGAAGAGTCGCATCTGTTGAAACTAAATAGTATCCTTCGGCAAGCGCCGAAAAATTATTTTCACCTTTCGAAAATGGACGGGACGTCGGTTTAAAGTTTCGAATAAAATAGTCGTTTAAAGATTTATAGTTTTCGTTAATATAGTCATCGTCCACAATATCGAATTCTCTTCTAAAACCTGCTATTTTGCTATGGCTCATTGGTGACTTAAGATATTTTGAAACCACTTGGCTAAATATTGGAAATGAAATTGCATAGTTAACAAGTTTACCAAGTGAGTTAGTGAAAAGCCAATCTGCGATGGCATCACGTTGAATTTTGAGTGGTACAAGCTCATCCGTGGATAAATTGTAGAAACTAGATTTTTTCATATAGTTTAATCCTATAGGAACCAGTCATTTCGTTTTCAAATAGTTTAGTATTGTGAGTGTTTTCTTTTAACTGATCACTCACTAGGTGAATTTCATCAATATAGGACCTAAATAGTATCTGACCTCGAGACGTTAAGGCGCGAGGTACCACATTTATCATTTTCATTTTTTCGACGGGGTTTAAATAATTTATGACATTTGAATAAGAAATGAAATCTAATTCGTTTTTCTTGCTGGCTAGAAACTCGTTAATATCTTGGTGTATGTAGTGGATTTTAATATTCGGAAGATTGTTTTTGGCTTGTTGCCAAGTGTGTTCAGAAATTAATTCTGAAAATGCTTCAAGTGTTTCAGCGCGGCCCTTGATCAGCTGCTGCCAAAAGAAATTTTTTCGGTAGTCTGTTCTCATCAGTTTGTGAAATGATAACTTGATATAATCGTGATAGTTAATATCGGTTGATCGGTCTTTCCTGGCCTGTTTTAAAATATAGGAATATATTTTTACAAATAAAGGCCATCTTTTTAATGTGGTAAGATCCACGGTTCCTCGGAATTGTGAACCAAAGAAAAGGCGCAGCAGTCGAGCCCTCGTTTGATAACTCCGTTCATGACGGCCTCTATACAGCGGACTGGTTACGGAGGTGGGATTGACTTTATCAATGAAGCTCTGATAGTCGGGTTCGTGTAACAAGCGTAGAACTGACTTCACTTGATCCATTTGAAGCAGAGACTGATCGACAATATAGATTGTTTGGATATGATCTGCAGATAGCAATGGCAGCACACGATAACCACTTCCAGCAATGCTGGCCACAGTCTTCGCTGTGTTCGGCAAAACAGAACGTTCGCACCTAGGATCTTCATTTAAGAAAGAATACTTCAGATTATTTTTTTTCATTTTCCACCGACTGGTTACTAAATGACCTTAAAATCCAGACATCACCAAACAGAGTCGCGATTAATCCAAAGAACATCAATAATCCAAACGTTTTTGGCGGCGAGAAATACGAAAATAAAAATAACAAAGCCGAAAGTGACATAATGGCTAAGCAAACCGTCGCACCGCCGGCCAGCTCACCAAGTCCTTTTGAAATACCTTTGTTTTTATCAACGAGCAAAAAATTAATGGCGTTGTCGCCGGCAAGACCAACCAAGATACTAGCAAACACACTGGTCAGGAAGTTAAGGGGCATTTGAAATACGATCACTACCAAAAACATCAGTGCTGGCCCCCAGAAGGACGATAAGATGATAGGAATAATTTGATTTCCAGCGTTTACGGCTAGGCAGATCCAAACGATAATGAGGCTTACGTGAATAATGCTTACAAAGAAACTCTCGTAAAGTGTTTTAGGAACTAGTGATAGCAAGTCCAAATGTTTGACTAGCCCAGAAATCACTTGGCACTTTTCAATTTTGCAAAAGTCTCGAAGGGTGTTCACTGCCAGGCCTACACCGGCAACCTCAAGACTGTCAATATAGACAAGAATTCGGCGACGGCCCGTAGCATCTTCATAACGCTTGTACGACTCATCGGAACCCCATTCAATTTTGACCAGCGGTTTTACGTCGTCGGGAATATTCTTGTTTAGTTCATCTAATGCTAAAATTCCGCTTTCGATATTTTTAACAAACTTATACTTTGATATTTTGTCGATGGCCTGTCTGACTTGATCATCATTAATTCCCACATCAAAAATAATACTCGTCGAGGACTGCCAAGACCGTGTTTCTGAAATGTAGTCAACGGTTTGTCTAAGTTGTTTATCTCGCGAGAAAATGGAATAGAAATGTTCATTCGTGTTTACGAAATAGGCTCCAAATATTGCGAAAACATAAACTAAAAGCAGAATCTTGCTTTTTTTAAATGATAAATTGCTAATCTGAATTTTATTTGCCCAGCGAATGCCGAATGCCTTGCTAGATTTAACCCAAGAGCCTTTCATTTTAAACAATGAATGAATCGCCGGGGTGTAACAGAAAAGAATAACCCATTCCAAAATAGATCCAATCGCCGCCCATAACCCCAATTTTTGAATAGATGCCAAATCTGAAACGGTGAGTGAAATAAATCCTACGGCCGTTGTTAACGATGTCATAGCGCTGGGTAAAATCAAACGACGATGTGCTTTTCTAAATCCATCTTTGAGCATCAAAGTAGAAACGAAAATAAAATCTTCTAGTGCCGCTACACCAAGAATCATAAATAAACTATCTGATAGGGCATCTGACGTGGAACCAAACATCGCTTTAAGTGCCATCAATAACGAGTAACCTAAAATTAAATTCGTGTTGTAAATTAACCCAGATAACCAAGTTCCAAATGACAATCGACAAAGCACGATCAGCATCAGGCAAAATACCAAATTGATCCATTGGGTGGTATCTATCCCATAAAGAACTTCAGAAATGTATTCCGCATTGCCGACGTAGGAAAATTGAATTGTCTGTCCAAATTTCTTTGCAAGGCGGTGCTTGATGTCGTCTAGAGCCACAGGATTAAAGCTGCCATATTTAAAGTTTTCGGTTTCTTCAAACGAAAGATTGATAACTATATCATTTGAACGGCCAACAAATATTTTCCCCCACAATGAAGATTTTAAATTGTCTAGTGAGATCACTTTATCGGACGGGTTTTTGCAATCCAGTTGGATATAGCGGGGATAGAAAAGAATCTTGTCCTCAAATTTTGCTTCACGAATACTAAAACTAGAACTGACCGAATGTATGTTTAAATGATTAGCTAAATCGTAATTTACATAGCCTCGCAATGCACACAGCTGTGATTCCGTCCATTGCGTATTTTTACTTCGTGCGAGAATGGTGACACTTGGTTTTTCTTCGAAATGTTCTTTCAGATCTTGGTAGGCTTGCGCGCTAGGTAATCCGCGTGCATCCATGTCATCGGCAGAGAGTTCGATTTTTAATTTGCCGATGTTAAAATAAATTATCAAAAGCACGGCGATAATCGAACCAGCCCAAAGGACGGGATGACGAATCGCATTTCTGTGAGTCAGTAGCAATACGTAATGTATCCAGCGCAGACTTTTTCGCGAAATGGAATAGAGGGGAGATAGGCTAGTGACCTTACTTTGGCCAGGTGGTTTCTGCATTAATTGAAGTCTAATTTATATTGTGAGACAATCAACAAAGAACCCCTTCATAAATTCATCATTTATGAAGGGGTTCTTATATAATGCGTTAATAATTCTGATGTTGAACGTTTTATAAAATATTGGTCGTATTGTTATGTACATTAATAAAAGTCACAGGAGAAAATTTTATGAACAAGCTTATTAGTTTGATAGCTGTGTTGTCGTTTTTCGCAGTAGCGAATTCAGCACCGACGAAAGAAAGATGGCCCACAAAATATGAACCAATGGTGGCTATGCCTGAAGCGTATACTGTTGCGCCAATTTCATACGAACAGTCTTTAAAAATGGCTGAAGAAGCAAAGAATACTCAAGTTCGCAAAATTGCTGGCGTTGCGGATGAAACGGGAATGTCGAAAGAACTTGTAGAACTTCGTAATGCGTTAAACAAACTAGGTTATGATGATAATGGGAAAAAACTACCGAAAGCGGAATTATATAAGGCTGCAAACAAGCTTCACAAAATTCTGTTAGATGCCAAGGCGAAAGCCGAAACGGCTGAAAATGATTTCAAATTTGTAGTAGCTCATTTGGCTCCAATGGCGGCTTATCGTAGTATTGTATATCGTATGATTCCTGTTCTTCAACCGTCTCAAGCATTAAGACAATCGATTGTAGATACAATCCAAGATTCATATGCTGATATGAAATTATTTTTTCCAGATTCAGAATGGGAAGTGGGGTTCGCGTACATAACAGAACCTTTTTCTGCTTCAAAAGTTGAAGGCGTCGATATCCCTGCTTCTGCTGATCAATTCAAAAATGAAAGTGAAGTTCAAGCCTACTTAACCGGTAGAATTGCGAATGAAGCTCAGTGGGCTAGCGCGATTTTGTCTAAGATTAATGTTCCAGCTGACAAGCCACTTGTATTAGATAACCGTCTGATTTACGGAAAAATGGCTTTCAGTAATAAAGCAGATACTGATCGCTATACATGGGTTAGACAGTATGACGTAACAGCCGCACGTGGTCGCATAGAAAAACAACTCTATTCAATTCGAATCAATGCAGTTTACAACATTCAAAAATCAGCACAGTTGGCTTCGGAAGTCGCAGCCCTTTACGGGATCGAAGTCGCAAAGGCGAAAATTGCAGGCCTGATTAAAAAAGACGTAATGGCACCAACTCGTAAAGACCGTATTTCTATTGTTATGCACAGAGAATTCGCGGATTCGTTCGTTAAAAATCCAGATGCTCAAAAGCATTTAGAAGCGGCTATCACTCATCTGCAAAACAGTGTGGCGCTAAACTACTCTGCTTGGTTAGCGTACTCTAAAGTAACTGATGCCGCATTAAATGCGATCATCGATCCTGCATTTTTCAAAGCTAGAATTCCAGAAACTGAAAAAGGTTTTAAAAATGCAATTGGCCTGGTCTACGGAAAACAAGATACGGTTACTAGTGTAATTACTGGTAAAACAGTAAAAATTAATTTCCGCCAGTTCTTATTAACTAGTTTGCCTCACGATAGCAAAAATATGTTGCCAACTATCTTCGATGATAAAGGGCCACGTTACTTAACTCGTGATGGTATGAAATATCGTGACTACGCCTGGGGACGTGCGATTGGTTGGGATTCTGCTATCTACCAAAATTTGTTCCCAGAATTAAAAGATATCATTAACGATCCAAAACAAGGCAAACAAGTCGCCGACCTCGAAGTGAATGATTACATGAAGACCTTCACTGAAAGCCGTGGTGGAACTCAAATCGCAGATTTTTTACTGGGCTACGTTCGCTAGTCTGAAGTGACTAAGGATCTAAATCTTCTCGTTGCTCTTGAGATCGAAAGAATCAAGAGCAAAACGCAGAATAAAAAATACATTTTAACGGATACTATGATCGGAGAATCGTTGGTGACCCCAACGATTCTTACGTTTAGCCTATTCGAATTAGGTCTTTACAATGGAAACTCGATCGCACAAGCGATGGAATGGTTGGGTTTTCCGTTCTATCACAAGCCAACTGAGCCCGCAGCATTCATGCTTTTGTTTGGGCGCCCCTACGTAAATGTGTCTTCATATACACAAGCGTCTTTGCCTTATTGGCCGATAAAATTTTCAACTAATCACCAAGTAGAAATGTCGATCAAACCGTCGATTCTATTATTGTGGCCGCTGATGTTGTATCAATCGGGAAGGATTCTGTATCATCTGCGACAATTTATTCTAAGTGCAGAATCTAAATGGGCATCAATGAAAATGGACTGTCCGCGCGCGATTTTGGAAACTGAAAACTTGGGAACGAGTGCGCAAAAGATGGAGCAGTCTTTAAAAAATAGTCAGAAATTTTTTGCCTTTCACGTGGCTACCGATTTTTGTTTTGGTGGTATCCAGGTTCTGTTAAAGGGCCTACATAAAATATTGAAGGCTCCTCACGATATCAATGTTTGGGATCCTAATTATCAAGATATGCCTTTGATTCAGTTTCACTTAGATTTATGGAAACTCAGCCATAATCAAATTTCTAGAGAGTCTTTTATCGCTAAACACGGTTGCCGTAGTCATAAAGATTGGGAAATATCGGCACCTAGATTTTATGAATCGTCCTCGCAGCTGGATGAATTGTTAAAAAGCTTAAAAGAGAAAGATAGTTTTGAGATTGTTTTTAAAAATCAACAGGTAGAAAAAGCTAAACGACAAGATGAAATTAGGAATTATTTGAATCGAAAAACATCAATTTTAAAAAATTGGTATCTGAAGCTTGGACAAAGCTATGCGAAAATTTTTGTTTTACGTGAAGATTCCAAACGGCTTTGTTTTGAATGGATAGCATTGTTTCGGCGTGTAGTTATAAATATTCAGCGCGAAAATCATTGGGGTGATATCGTATATCACTTGTCCATTGATGAATTAGAATCTGCAGTGCTTGAAACCGACCGTATTAAGTTAGCGTCTTTATTTCAAATGGCTCAAGAGCGTAAGGATGCTGCGGATCGGTTGATTGCCGTAAAGCTTCCGTCCGCAGTCGACACGAGCCGCTTGAACGAGCTTTTCAATTTAGAAACTTCCTCACAGATTGATGAACTTGTTTGCTTGTCTCCGGGGGTTGCGGAAGGGGATGTCATCGTAGTGAATTCGGCCGCCGATTGTACCTCAATTCAAGCTAATCATATTGTGGTGACGCGATTTGTGGATCCCCAGTATATTCCTTTCATGATCAAGGCTCGCGGTTGGATTCTTGAACAAGGCAGTTTGCTGGGGCATTCTTCTATATTGGCTCGCGAGGCGCTGATTCCAGTTGTATCCAGCTATCGCAATGCCACCGAGACATTTAAGCAAGGATCGCGTGTGCAGTTGGATGCGAACGTTGGCGTAGTCCGTCAAGTCTAAGGTCTAGATCTGAAATCGTGGCATTGATCCTGCTCCTGTTCTGAACTACACAGGAGCGCGTGATGTACATAGACTTCCCTAATTATAACGAAGGTCCAGTCGCTGCGTTGATGCGATTGAAAAGCATGAGCCTAGCGGAATCAAAAAATGATTTCAGAAAACGACACGTTCGTGTTGAGCTTTCTTTTCTTGCCGACAAACAACGTTGGCAAATGGTGTTTTATAAAAATCAGCAAATGATTTTTCTGAAAACATTTTCGAAAACATGTCGTTCATCGATCGGTCATTGGTTCCGGACTTATAACTTGGAATTGGACCAAGAGTCCCAAGTAAAAATTCCATGGAAGTCGCTAGAGAGCGGGGAAAAATGGGTGGTCGAGGCTTATGTGAATCGACGTTACTGGAGTTTACTAGAGTTGCCTCCAGAGCTTTCTCTGTGCCAAATAATCAAATGGCCAGAGAATAGAAAACCGCGTCCGAGAAGGAACCTTTTTGAATGCGAAGATATGGGAAAAGTAATTCCGCTCCCGATCGTAAAAAAGCGACGTTAAATTTTAATTGCTTCAATAGTGTGTGAATGTTTCGGTTTCAACACTACGCTGATACTGGGAGTTAGATCGATGGAATCACAACGCAAGTTAAAATTACGAAGAAGCTGGTATAGTATCCATTTTCCTTCCATCAAAGCCAGTTGACTACCGATGCAGGATCGTGGGCCAGCAGAAAACGGAAAGAAGGCTTTTTTGTTATAGTCTTTTTCAAAACGTTCAGGAATAAATGAATTAGGTTGGTCCCAATACTTGGCGCTGCGATGAGTGACGTACGGACATAAATTAATCGTACTGGCAGCGTCAATGCCGTAGCCCATAATTGAATCAGGTCCCACAGAATCACGCGAGATCATCCAAACGGGTGGATACAAACGCAATGATTCTTTTAAAATATTTTCTAACACTGTTAGCTTTGATAGATCGGCGTAATCTGAAACTTCAATCGAGCGTGCAAATTCAGCAGCTTCTTTTAATTTATTCGGATGCTGAAGAAGCAGAAGCAGTGTCCAGCTAAGCATATTTGCGGATGTTTCATGTCCCGCCATAACAAAAGTGATCAGTTGGTCTTTTATAATTGAATCACTGATTTCGTTTGGATTTTTTATTTGTTCTTGAAGAAGTGTTTCTAAATAGTCTTGATGTTGCCCCAAATTTTCTTTTCGTTGACGAATAATATCTAACATCAATTTATCGATTAATGTTTTATATGAATTAAATTTTTTACCATTGCTGGTAACGTAGTACTCGTCCCAGTCAATAAATGCTTCCATTCGTCGATTCATAAATGAAACGCAGTATTCAAAAGCTGGCGATAGAACTTCTGTCTGTGATGATAAATCTAAATGGAACATGGTTTGGCTGATGATTGATAACGTAATTTCAATCATCTGCGATTGCAGATCCATTGATTGCTTCCGAGCAATTTGTAGAACCGTGGCTTCGGTTACTTTCTTAATTGTATTGAAATAGTCCTTCATCGCGGGAGGCGAAAAACCGGGTTGGGCAGCTTTGCGTTGCTGCTGCCATAGTTGGCCTTCTGCCGTAACTAAACCCGAACCTAAAAATGTCTTTAGTTTTTCATAGCGTTTGCTTTTTGTATAATTCTTACTGTTGCCAACAAGGATATGTTGAATTGCGTCCGGGTCATAACAAATATAGCGAAATGATTGTCCTTTTTGAAACCTAACAAAGCCACCATATTTTTCGTGCATAGACTGGAACGTGCCAAGTGGATCGCGAATCAATTGCGGTATAATGCCAACAAAAGGTAGACTATTCGGGCCCGGGGGCGCAAGATTAGGGGACATCAATTAGGATTGTAATCAATATGGATTTGAAAGACAAAACTATTATTATTTTTGGCGCCTCGAGCGGAATAGGTGAGGCTTTAGCGGTTGAACTCTCAAAACACAATCGAGTGTGTACGTTCAGCCGTCGTCCATTTCCTAAGCCCAATGACAATATTCTGCCTTTTCAAGGTGATGTTACGAAGAAACAAGATATTAAGAATGCAGTGGATATGTGTAAAAGCAAATGGGCTGTGCTAGATGGATTTATTTACAGTGTTGGCCAGGCCCAAATCACAGACTTTAATAATTTCAAAGCCGATGATGTTAAAGCCTTAATGGACACAAATTTTTTTGGATTTCTAAATAGTTTAGAGTGTGTACTGCCAGATTTAATTCAGCAGAAGAGCGGCGTTATTGCTGTGGTTTCTGCGTTGATGTTGAATCGAAGTCTTCCTAATGGCGCTTCTTACTTTGGAACAAAAGCAGCAATGCATGTTTTTTTTGAAGGCCTGCGTATGGATTTACAGAATAGAGGAATCGAATTTTTTGAAATTCGGCCTGGTTTAGTGGACACACCAATGTCACGCAGTATGGATGTCAAGTCAGACAAAATGTGGAGCAGCGAAAGAGCCGCGCAGTATATTGTAAAACAAATGAAAAAGAACGAAACCGATATCTCATTTCCTTTGGATTTAAAAATTTTAACTCAGTCATTGAATGTATTACCAGATTCTACTTATTTTAAATTGATCAAATCCCAAATGGATAAAAATTTTAGAAACCGACCTAAATTAGAATCCTAAGTCTTTTCCTAATTTAAGAAATGTATTTAAATACCCGACTTGATCATCGGCACGATGGCGATAAAGGTTTCTCGCAATAGAAGCATCGTAGGAAATCATTTTTCCCTTATTGTTTTTAAGTCGTAATTCGCTCGTCGCTGTAACATCACCAATAAAAACCAAGTTTTGAAATTCTTTGGTGTACTGATTTTCAAAATCTAAGCTGAGTTGAGCTGGAACACAAAATATTAATTCGTAATCGCCAAATTCGCCCGCCAGCAATGACCACGGCGTGATTTGATATTTTGATTTGGCATCAGAAGCCAACGGGTGAAGCAAATTTTCTAAAGGTAACGAGCATTCTATGCCTTTGCCATTTACGCGAACCAAAAGATCTAGCGAGTTTAAAAAACCGTCGCTAGAATCAATCATGCAATTGGCAAATCGATTTATAATTTGGGATTCTTTTAGGCGCGCCTCGGCCAAATAGTCTTTCTCGTTAGCAAGGGACTTGGATTTATTAAACCAGCGTTCAGCCACTAAAGCATTTCCTTTGCCTGGTTTTCCCGTCGAATAGATCTTGTCACCTGCGTTCATACCTATTCTTGAAAGGGGTTTGGCCGTTGAATGTCCAAGGACTGTCAGATGAATACTAAAACTTTGGCCAGAGGCTGTGTCGCCGCCAAATAAAAAAAGTCCATGCTTTTGCGCAACATCATTAACGCCAGCTAATACATTTTGAATGAATTCGTTGTCTTGGTTGCGTCCGATGATCAGGCCTTGCAAAAACCCTTTGGGCCAGACCCCAACAGCGGCAAGGTCACTCAGAGCTGTTTCCAGCGCATGTTGACCAAGCTGGCGGGCATTTGAAATCAAATTCCACGATTGTTCGTCGCCGACGATGTCTAAACTAAATGCAAGAAAACTCGTTTCCGAAAGTTGTAAAATTTCAGCGTCACTATGAAAAAATGCATGCGTTTGTTTTGGACTTCGCGGAAGGGATTGAATCAGTTTTTGCAGACTTGAGAACTCATCTAATTGTGTAAGTTTCATCGCTAGTCCGTTCCTAGCGCTGTCATCAGTTTTAGTTTTTTAGCCACGCATTCTATCTGAAACTCTTTCCCAAAATAAATTTCGCCATCTAACTCCAGCGGAATAGCCTGTTCTGTTCTAATTGATATTGATTTATCTTTGAATTCGACGTGAGTCGGTGAATTGAATTCATTCTTTAGTGTTAAATTGTAAAACACTTTCAGCGTATGCATGGGGCCAAGGTCATCGAACAAATGAAAATCAAGAAGTCCACTTTGCAATGAATTACCGCGCTCAAAAAAATAGTCGCCGGTATAGTGTTTAGCTTTTAAAAATTGAATATTTAAATATTTTTTATCAGCTAGGCCTGCGACGGAAATTCTGACCGGTGTGTATTTGAATAAGCTTTTTATGAATATGTAATTATTGGCAGCTTCGGTAGATAAGCGTTTTAGCAACTGAGTCATGCCACCTTTTTTATTAAAGAGCAAATTTCCCAATGCTAGAAAACCAAGTGAACCGTTGGCAGAAAAATATTTGGTATGCTGGGTTCCGTCTTCTGTTTTAAAAAAGACTTTGCCCACATCAACACTGGATTCATTGTTTTCATCTGCAATGTAGGGAACGTTGTTTTCTTTTTTAGCTGATGAAATCGATTTCAAAAAACTGCACGAACTACCAAGTCCAACCACTCCAAGTCGCACACGTTCGAAATCTATATCGTTTTGAAAAACTGAGTTCAATGTGTGATGAATAGTGCCATCACCACCACCGATAATTAAAGAATTATGAGTTTGAATATACGCACGCATTTTGGGAGTCAATTCATCAGGCGGCAGAACTACAGGTTCAAGGTGCGAAAGGGCCGAACGGACCTTGTTCCATTTGGACATCGAATTCTGGCCGAAAGAGTCTTGATTGATAAATATTTTAGACGTCATCGGAAAACAGTCGGGCCTTCACAAGTATTTGCTCAAAAACTTTGGTCGCTTCTAAATCGCCATTAATTTGAACTACATTTTCCAATTGAGAGACATAGTGTTCTAAATTCTCTTTGTAGACATCTAATTTATCCCAGAATAATTTTTCGTAGGAAGATAAATTAGTTTTCCGCTGTTTTACGGTGTCCGTTGAGCATTTTAAATATATGGTTTTATCGGGATATTTAAAATGTGTTTCCATTGCAAACCACAAAGACAGTGGACTACCCAGAGTCTGTTCACTGGCTGCGTATTTGGGAAGCCCAGCATTGAATATAACCAGGTCATACGCAGAGAAATCAATGCGTTTTTCACTTTCCATCAGCATGGACTGTAAAAACAAAGATCGCGCCTGAGGTGTCGTTTTGGTAAGGAAAATATCCAATGTGTTTTTCATTTCCATTTGTGGAATAGATGAAAATAATTTCAAGCTATCCCAAATTGAATAGGCCAATACGGTTTTATTTTTAGATTTACCGTAATTTATAATATTCTGAATTTGAGTGTCCTTACCCGATCCGTCTAGACCTGTAATTACCCACTTCATTATGCATATCTCTCGTAAGTCGATTTCAAAATGTCTACCGCATCTTGAATATCCTTAGGTGTATGAGTTGCCATTAGTGACACTCGAAAACGTTCGCCGCCCTTAGGAACACCCGGAGGTTCAATAGGATTTACGAAAAGCCCATTTTCATGAAGCTTTTGCGATAATATACGAAAACTTTCTGGCGTTGGTGGGAAAACGGGAATGATCGCGCTGCCGGTGCGTGTGTACTTAATGCCGGCTTTATCTAAGTAGTCGTAAAATAGTTTAATATTCGTATGCAATTTATCTACACGTTCTGTAGAACGTTCTAAAATATCAAGGCAAGCTAAAATAACGGCCATAGATACGGGAGACAAAGACGCGGTGAAAAAATAAGGACGTGAGAAGAATCTTAAAAAGTTCACAGTGTTTTTGTCAGCAGCAAAGAAACCACCGGTGATTGAGAAGGCTTTTGAGAAAGTTCCCATGGCGTATTGCAAACGCTGAGTGATCCCCACTTCTTCAGCCATTCCGCGACCTTTACCCATAACACCAGTGCCATGAGCGTCATCGATCACATATTTAGCGTTGTACTTTTCGCAGACATCAGAGATTTCTTTGACTGGCGCTAATTCGCCGTTCATTGAATAGACCCCTTGAGTCGTCACCCAAAGGTCACGATTAGCATCTTTATCACGATATTTTTTTAGCATTTTTTCTAAATCATCGGGATCGTTGTGATTGAAACGAAATGCTGTTTTGCGGCCGAGTTTGATTCCATCGACAACCGATGCGTGTGAAATTTCGTCAAAAAACAATACCGCGTTGTCAGATACTAGCGTTGTAACCCATGTTAAACTTGTCATGTAACCAGATGGTAGAATAATACAGTCTTCTTTGCCTTTGAAGTGGGCAAGACGTTCTTCCACGGTTCTGTGCAGTTTTGAAGTGCCATTGAGTAACATCGGGCCGCCCATGCCTAGGCCTTGGGTATCGATAGCTTGTTTAGCACGTTCTTTCACTTCGGGATCGTTGGCAAAACCAAGATAGTTGTTCGAACCCATCATGATCATATCGATCGTCTTTCCAGAAATAGGATCTTTAACTAATACACGACGATCCACCGGTGATAAAATTTCGCGATGATATAAAAGTTTGCCTTCATTGTAGAGTGGGCGGAAATAACTTTCGAAAAAATTAACATCCGCGTCGATCTGCCCTTTAAACTGGCTGGCTAAAGTTAATAAGTTAACCGCATCTGACGTATTGTCGTTCCAAGTTCCTGATTTATCCATCTTTAAAGGGTAAAATTTTTATCTAGGATTGCCTAGTTTTTTTCAAACAAATTACCGCGTTAAGTTAGGGCGGGTCCACGAATTCTGCTGATACCAACGATAGGTCAAAGATATGGTTTCATTTAAATTGTGCTTGTACGAAAAACCCGTGTCCGCGATGAAATGAGAGGTGTCAAATACCCAGTACGGCGCCATCATTTCACCTAGCTTGTTTACATTTTTGTTAGTCTTTTTCCCAGTTAAAGCCTCTTTGAGGTCAAAGTATTTCAAATACAAAAATGTAATAGTAGGATTCAAGAAAAGTATTTTTAGCGAGCGACCTAGAAACAGTTCGATCGCTGTTTTCATTTGATTCCAATCAGCTGCGTTAGGGTACGCGATATGATAGATTTTATTCTTTTGTTCAGAAAATAATGCGGTTTCAATGGCTCGTACCAGATCTTGGATATAAATAAACTGAAATACTTTTTTCTTTTGCCCTAAGATAGGAAACTTACCTGTATCGGCTGTTTGAAAAATCTCAAGAAATGTTTTGTCTTCGGGGCCCAGGATAGGGGCGGGTCGGAACACAAGTGATGGTAAAGACGAATTTAAAACTTCTTTTTCTGCCATCAGTTTAGTTTCACCGTAAAAAGAAATCGGCTTTGCAATCGCGGACGGTGGAAGTTTGTTCTCTGCTGAATCGCTAGGACCCAAGGCACTTTGCGACGAAAGAAAAATTAATTTCTTTAAACCTTTTGGTAATTGAACAAGTAGCTGTTGAGTGATTTTGAAATTTGACAAAAGGTAGTTATCATATTTTGCCCCGAGCATGGTTCCTGCACAATGAACGGCGTATTCGACGGCGGGTAACGGTTCAAGTAATTGACCCAGATCAGAAAATTCACCAGCTAATATTTTAAGATTCGTGGAATCTTGATTGCCCCATTTTTGTTTAAAGAATTCAACTTGTCCCGGCAGCATAAATGCATACACAGTAAATTTTTTGCTTAAAGAACGGCATAGGTGGGTTCCTACAAAACCATCAGCGCCGGTTACTAAAATAGTTGTTTCTCTTGCGTTCATTCTGATTTATCGTTTCACATTATATGACGTCCTTCAATGATAATTACGATTACATTCTGTTAGACCTTGATGGCACACTTGTCGACTCTCCGAAAAAAAAGTTTTTGCTTTACAATACGCTTGGGCTGTTCAAAAGATTTCGTAAGGTTTTCGGTTTATTGAAAACCGTCCCGGTTGTTAGCCGGGCGATTGCGGCCATGTTAAAAAATAGTAGTTCGACGGGGCTAACCAATTATTCAGTATTGGTGGCTACCTGCCATAGGGAGTCCAGCACGCCCGAAGAAATCATTCGTCATGAATTGGATCTATACTATCACAATGACTTTCTAGCCTGGGAAAAATTGTTTACTGCCGTACCAAATGCACTTGAGTTTGTGAAACAAGCAAAGGTTCGAGGAAAGAAAATGTATATTTGGACGAATCCTATTTGGCCCGAATTCAATGTGAAAAAACGCTTAGAGTGGGCAGGCTTTGATACAAATGATTTTGAGGGTTTCACGCACTCACAAAATGCTATTGGATGCAAACCTAACGTTGAATATTATGCCTATTCTTTAAAATTGTTTAATTTAGATCCCAGTCGCTGCGTGCTGATTGGAGATAGCGAATACAAGGATGGGCCGGCTCGAAAAGTAGGAATCCATACGTTTATTCTTTCATCTGACAAAGCACAGTCTTGGACTGACTTAACGGAAAAACTTGTCTTAGGGAACTAATTGGCTAGGCAGTGAAGCAGACCACTGTTGCTGAGACTGCAAATAAAACGCGGGATCTTTGATATCGGCTAGCAAGTTTCGGACGGGGGATAAATCCACCGATTGTCCGTTGATATGCAAATTTGGTAGCGACGAATCCATCTGGCCAATATTTAGAAATCCGAAATTATTTTTTCTCATTTCAGTTTCAAAATCTTTTTGTTGAGCCCGCGGGACAGTGAATAGCAATTCGAATTCGCCCAAATGAATACTGGCAAATAGTATCAGTGGAACGTTTAACTGATTAGCAATTTGCACGGCGAGTGGATGAAAATGGGACGACGTTAGTTTTAAATTTACCTTTGACTGATTGATAGAGCACAAGAAATCAAGTGCGGCTAACAATGCATCGCTAGTATCAATGCAAGCCGACGCATAGCGAGCGATGATTTGTGCTTCGTTAATTCGTGCCTTAGGTTGAAAACTACGCTCGATTTTCGCTGCCATTTCTGCTGATTTTGATTTTATGACAAAGTTCGCAAAACCCGTGGCAACGCCCATGCCCACGGGGCCAGTTAAATAAACTAGGTCGCCATCATTCGTGCCTTTGCGTGAAAGTTGAATCGATTTATCACGTTGTCCAATCGCTGTGCAGGAAACCAGAAAGTTAGTAGAATCATTTGTGTCACCGCCCAATAAATATGTTTGGTGTGCCTTAAGTGAATCTTGTGTCCCTTGCCAAAATTTTTTAGCAAAGTCTTCGCTGGTGAATTCCGGCTGACTTAGGCCAATCAATACGCCCAGAGGTTGGGCGGCAACGGCCGCTAAGTCGGACAAACTAGATACTGTGTTGATCCATCCGATGATATAGGGATCTGAGATAAGTTTCCATTCCAGTTCTTCACACAGAATGTCACTTGTGATGGCAATATCGTGTTCTAATCCGAGATCTAAAATTTCACTGTCTGTTTCGTAAATTTTATTTTTCTGATAAGGTGCACGCTTGAATAACGAAACCAGCTGGGTAATTCTTTCGATCTCGGTAATATTATTCACGACAGTCTCTTGATTTTGCCTTTATTGGCGTCGACTTCGATCAAATCACCATTTTTAATTGTTTTCAAGCCGTTGATCTGAAGCACGCAAGGTATTTGTAGTTCGCGCGCAATAATAGCTCCGTGACTCAATAGTCCGCCAGATTCTGATAAGATAGCTTTACCTTTAACAAAGGCGGCGTGAAAATTTGGTGATGGTGTTTGGCATAACACAACACAATTATCAGGACAGTTTAATAGTGAATTATAGTCGGTGACCCAGAACGCTGGCCCTTGTGCTTTACCTGAACTTGCTACAGTTCCAATCCATTCTGAACGCAATTCACCTGATACCAACACGGAATCATCTTTTGTTGTGTAAAAAAGAGTCTCACGATGATCTAAGTTATCTTCGGCAACATTTTCGTCGGCCCGAGGTTTGACGTACGATTTTCTAGTGAGAATAATATTTTGAATTTCTTGTTTGCTTGGTATTTTTTCTGCGATCAAGTCAGTTTGAAAGCGAACAATTTCGTCCAACGTCAGATAGAATAAATCTTCTTTGTTTGTCAGCAATCCGTTTTGAATCCATTCGTCTGCTATCTTATGCAATAAATTGCGAACATTTGGAAACTGATACGAAGCATAGAAGCGATGCTGTTCGTCGCAAGACACTAATTGAACAAACTGAAAAGCCATTGGGTTAGAATCATTTAAAGGTGCAGACGCGTTGTCTGTGGTAGGCAATTCACGCTGGTGACTGTTTATCATAGCGCTAATGAGTTTGGGTTGTTCCGAAAATGTAGGCTGGGCGATATCCCAGCTTAAAGACAAATGACCGATACCTTTCATCACAAAAGAATTCACAGCATCGGGATCGGATAATACGGCAACTTCTTGTATAAGGTGGCTGATATGCTTACCAATTTGAAATGGACTATGAGATGTCAGGTTTTGTATCGATATGGGTTCGGACTGCCAGGTGGCTATTTTTTCCAAAAAAACCTTCAGAAGGTTTTTGTAAAAATAAATCGAAAAATCCAGGCGATTGTACGCACAGCCATCCGCCTCGATTTTATCCAACAAGGATTTAAAGTTAGGATCTGTTGGCGTCCATGTCAGTGCCGCAATTGTATTTTCTTTGAAGTGTTTTAAATGCGAAGGCAGTTCTTTTTTCCAATCTTGGATGACGATTTGAATCTTAGGTTGGATTTCTTTTCTGTAAACACGTTTCAACCACCGTGTTTTGAATTTCTCTTTACGACGAAAATCTACGCAAGTAACAAGAGCGTATAGAAAAAGGCGAGCAAGCAGAGCTGACAATGGTAACAAAGCAAAATAGTAAACGGGCAGACGCCTGAAGAAATCTTTGCTAGAATAGAGGTAGCCATCAATCCAGCGCGTAATTTCGTCATTTCGAAGTCGTCGCAAATAAAATTCAGATTTAATCGCCTCAAGGTTGGTGGTCAATGCCGATTGCAGGACACTCCAGCCCAGCGGTGAAATTGCATCAGGAAAACGTTCTTTAGATTCGTCACGGGTCCAGATCACATTATCCTCATTCCAGCTTCGTTTTAATTTGCTCGATAGAATCTACTGGCAAATTCAGCGATTTAATTTTTGCGGTTAATGTTTTAGGGAAAGGTGTCAATGTGCCAAAGGTGACTACGCTGAATAGAAATTTAACCATCGATTTCGCCAAGTCATAATGATGTTTGGCAATTAGCAGCCAGTGCAGTTTCCAGCCCAAATCAAAAGCAAAAACCCGCGACAACAAGTAGGGAGTTTTCCAATATGCTATGGCCAACTGAATTAGACTGGTACTGTCATCTAGGCTTTGCATAAAAATGACGTCTTTCTTTTTGGGCCAGATAAAGTGTTTCCACATTTTAAAAAGAAAGTAGGCTTTTTCGTAAAACATGTCGGCAAGTGAAAACAAGGCGTAGTTTTTTTCGATACGACTGGTTTGAGTGCTGCGTGATCGCACTAAATAGTAGAGTTCGCGACAACGATATTGCGTATCTGTCACCACAAATGGATCCACGTTTGGTTTCAATACTGAAATCCACTCTTGTAATTGGGGATCAGGTTGTATGCGATTCATTAAACACAAATTGCGATAAACGGGATCGTAAGCCTTTGTTGTTTGAACCAGTTTTAAAAAGTCAGTCGACGATATTCTATTTTTTTTAGTACGGAACCAATTGATGGGGTCACACAACTCTTTAAGACCTGTTTTGTAATAAGCTAAGTGAACCACAAGATGGAAAAAGAAATAGAGATCATTCAGTCGAAAACAGGGGATTCCCAAGTAGGAATGGGGTACAGTGTGGCTCCATAACGCTGTTTCGTCGATTTTTATTTTCGAAAGTGGAGTCATGATATTCCAGTGAGTTCCTAAAACACAATCCATCGTGCGCGTGAAGAAAGGTGGCCAATGATGCGAAAATTTTTCTTGCTTGCGATAATTACTGCCGCCAAGGCTAGCGGCGCATTCCAGGTTCAGGTCTTTGTAAATGACATCCAGCTGATCAAGTGACGACGTCTTAACTAGAAAATCCACATCGTTCATTTTTTTGTAGAATACGGAACCATACAGCGATTCCGCCAGCGCTTGCCCTTTCAGGATGACGAATGGAATATGATTTTCATAAATTTTTGAAAAAATAGTTTTAGCTTCCGCGTTTCTTAGCGCGTTCTGCTGACTGATTTTATCATAAGTAGATTTTAATTCAGAAAGTATTGAATCTGGAATCTGAAGTCCATGTTTTAAGATATTTAAGTACACCAAGCTTTCGCAGGCGTTCAGCTGGACAAGGTGTAACCAAAAGTTCCACTGTTTGTTTTCTTGGATGATGAACACAAGTGAATTCAGTCGCGAAAATTCATCAGCAGAAAGAGAAATCAAATTCAGTAAACAAATCGATTCGGCGACTTCATTTTTGTGCTTGAGCATGGTCTACTTTCAGTATTTGATCGTTATCTTTTTCAAATCGTGTTTTAAAAACCCAGTCCCAAATACACAGCACTTTACCAAAATTATGGAACATGCTTTCGTTTTGGTGGTGCCAGCGATGTAATTCTGATGTGTTAAAAAATTTATTAATAAACATCGTACTGTGTCTGAAATTCACATGAATCAAAATTCCAGTCACCCCACTTAAGGTAACGAACAAGTACTGCACTTGCGGACTGACAGAAAAAATCAATAAAGGCAAAAGGTAGAAAAACGCACTGAGAAATATATCCACAACGTGAAACGTCGCGGAGTTATTCCAGTAAACGGTTGCATATTGATGGTGATATTTGTGGATTTTCCATATCAGATCAGATTTGTGACCTAGATAGTGATAGGCGTAGTAAAACAATTCCGCAATAATCAAGATGCAAAATGTTTGAACTATCGGGTTCCAGTGATGGGGCCATAGAAAACCAAGCATCGGTACCTGTGCATTTCTAAGGTGGGTTCCGATGATATCGATAGCGAGAGAAATCAAGGGTAATTGGATAAAAGTAAAATAACTATCCCACACGAATTGCTTAGTGAACATTTTAAATCGTCGATCAAAGGGAAGATAAATCTCCAAGATAAATGCAGTCAGCATGCTGCCAATGATTAGGATCAAAGAGAGTTGCTGAAGTTCGGTCGTATTCAATCGGTCGTAAGTAAGGAAAATAGGCACGACGAAAAAAAGCAGAAACAGCGGGTATATAGCATGATGGATAATTCGGCCCATGCACTAATATCATTTTTCCGTATCAAATATGTCAACGATTTGCGTCGACAGCATGGGTGTTAATGTCCCTTGATATGCCGGATAAGTGAGTCTCTAAACGAGACGCCCAAGTTAAACTCAATTGCCATAAGGAAGGAATTCGACCTCAAGAAAAGTTTAGAATATCGAAGATAAGCCTAAAGTCCAGCCAGGTTCTTCCGAAAGGATATCACGACCAACGCGCGTCGGTCGAGGCAAAGAACCTGACTAACGAAAGGAGTTAGGATGCCAGGGAAACCTGATATCTGACGAGTCTCAAAGAAAAAGATCATGAAACAAAAAAAATGATTTGGAGGCTCTGAATGCGAACGTATTTTAGAAGTAAAGCAGACAAACAAAACCTGATCCTGGAGTTATTAGAATTATCAGATCACCCGGAGACAGGCCCGCCTTAGCGGTACAAATAATAAAATGCTAAATTAGAAAAGCTTTGAGGAATCAAGGCTTTTTTAATTTTTAATTTGAATTGCCGTGATTGTCATTTTGAAAAAGGTGAATCCAATCTGGCCGGTTGTTGTAGTGAAGATAGTTTTATAAAAGCCAGAGGTCCCTTGGGATCAACATTCTGGAAATTTTATTTTGTGACCCCGCGAAGTTTCAATGACAAACCCTTCAGAAAATAGCGCAAAACTTGATCCCCACATTTGCGATAATTGGGATGATCTTTTTTTCGCATAAAGGCGCTTAGCTCGGGTCGCCCAATTTTGTAATTAGCGGATTCAATCAAAGAGTGAATGTCATCTTCCTTAAGTTCGAAGGCGACACGAAGTTTTTTCAAAATTGTATTGTTGGTAATAGGGATCTCAAATGGCATGGGCGGTTTTGATTCGTCCTTTCCTCGTTTGAAATAAATCAAACCATCTAGAAAATGGGCCATAATTTCATCTTCACAATAAATAGCGTCGGGATCTTCTTCTGATTTTTGCATTCGGATGATATCAGCGAGTGCCACGGTTCCGCCAGATAGGGCGACAATGTCGACTAGTTTTTGATCGGAAACTTTCAGGATGTAGCGAATACTGCGAAGGACATCATTGTTAATCATGCGTGCGAACGTATCAGAGTTTTCAAATCGAAAACAGTTCTTTGTTTTCCCCACAAAGATTGACTACAAAATATTTTCAAAAAAAGCACCGCGATTAAGTTTTTTATCATGAATTTGGATTTCTAGAATCCAGCGATTTCCGGCGATTGATTCCGGTACTTTCCTTAAGTCGCCGCGATAGTGGATTTGGTGAGGAAAGTCGCCTACGCGATGACCACTTGCGCCTTCGGTGATAAAATCATAGCCCAGTTTTTCGGCTTCTGTGATGGCAAATTGGTAAAGAGCCTGACCAGATAAGTTTTCTTGGCTCCATTTAGCTTTCACTTGGTCAAATAGAAGTTTAGAGCTGTCGCGTAAACGGCCGAGATCGGGGTCGTTGCCAACGACAAAAGTTTGTCCATAATCGCACTCGTGTTCAGCAATGATGGGTCCTAAATCCAGAAAGAAAATGTCATTTTTTTGCAGAATGACATTGGGCTCAGAGGCTTCAGAGTAGGTTTTTAGGGTGTTCGTGCCAAAACGGATTTTAGGTGGATGCCAGTTCTTACCGAAACCGTGTTTCGAGAGTGTCGCTTTAGTGATTTCGCCGGCCTCTTTTTCAGTCATCCCGGGGCCTATTTCTTGAGCAATTTTTTGAATACAGGCCGCTAAAAGTTTTTGTCCTGAAATCAATTTTTCTAAAGAGAATTTGTCGCCGTTGTTTTCTATAGCCAGCATGCCATTTCCTATCTTTTATTTGACCCAATTTAGCCTTAAGGAGTACGGTAGGTCATCTAAAAACAAGGAATTATTATGAAAAAACATTTGGTAAGAGTGTATCCGTCTAAAGAGAAATTAGATCGTAAAGATCAACTAGCTTGGAAAATGGCTGAAGTGGCCACTGATCCTGTGGCATTAGATTCTGCTTCTGTTGAAATGGTGATCAACCGATTGATCGATAACGCCTCAGTAGCTATTGCATCGGCGAATCGTCGTCCGGTCGCTTCAGCTCGTTCAATGGCTCTTTGTCACCCACGCACGGGTGGCGCGACTGTTTTCGGGATGCCAAATGATCAAAAATTTTCTCCAGAATGGGCAGCCTGGGCGAACGGCACTGCAGTTCGTGAATTAGATTATCATGACACGTTCCTTGCGGCTGATTACTCGCACCCAGGTGATAACATTCCACCGATATTGGCCGTAGCTCAACAGCTGGGTAAAAACGGTAAAGATTTAGCTCGCGGTATTATGACTGGTTACGAATTACACGTAAATTTAGTTAAAGGTATCTGCTTACATAAACACAAAAAAGATCATATTGCTCATTTGTGCCCAGCCGCTGCGGCAGGTATCGGAACACTACTAGGCTTATCAACGGAAGTTGTGTATCAAGCGATTCAACAAGCGGTTCACGTTTCTTTCAACACTCGTCAATCTCGTAAAGGTGAAATTTCATCTTGGAAAGCCTACGCTCCGGCCCACGCTGGTAAGTTAGCGGTAGAAGCGGTTGATCGTTGCATGCGCGGTGAAGGTGCGCCGTCACCTATATACGAAGGTGAAGATTCAGTGATTGCTTACATGCTGGATGGAAAAGACGGTAAATACGAAGTGCCATTGCCAGAAGCGGGCGAAGCTAAAAAAGCAATCCTAGACACGTACACTAAAGAACACTCTGCGGAATACCAATCACAAGCCTTGATCGATTTAGCTTTCCGTATGAAACAAAAAATCACTAACTTTGATGACATCACTGGAATTCATATTCACACATCTCATCACACCCACTACGTTATCGGTACGGGCGCGAACGATCCGCAAAAAATGGATCCAAAAGCGTCTCGCGAAACTCTTGATCACTCGATCATGTACATCTTCGCGGTGGCTTTACAAGATGGTTTCTGGCATCACGTGAAATCATACGCTCCCGAGCGTGCAAATCGTCCAGACACAGTGGCTTTATGGCATAAAATCACAACCTCAGAAGATCCTAAATGGACAGAAATGTACCATGCGCAAGATCCCGACAAGAAACGTTTCGGTGGCCGTGTTGAAATCACGTTCAAAAACGGAACTAAACTAGTTGATGAGTTGGGCGTAGCAAACGCGCATCCAGCGGGTGCAAAACCATTCAAACGCGCGGACTACATCCGTAAGTTTGATATGCTGACAGAAGAAATCATCACTAAAGACGAACGCAATCGTTTCATTTCATTGTGTGAAAACTTATTGGATTTAAAACCAGAACAAGTTCAACAATTGAATGTTCAAATTCCAATCGACAAACTAGTGCCAAACAAACGCGACACCAAAGGGATTTTCTAATGTTATTTCCAGAAATCACCGCCAGCAACAAACGCGCACAATTTCGTGACAAACTTAAATCGGGCAAACTTTTGGTCATGCCCGGTGCTTTTTCACCATTATCAGCAATGTTAATCGAAAAGAAAAAGTTCGATGGCGTTTATATTTCTGGTTCGGTGATGTCTAACGATCTTGGCTACCCAGATATCGGTCTAACGACATTATCTGAAGTCGCAACTCGTGGTCGCCAAATTGCTCGCGCGGTTTCGATTCCAAGTTTGATTGATATCGACACAGGATTTGGCGAGCCTATGAATGTGACTCGCACAGTTCAGGAAATGATCGAAATGGGCATCTGTGGTGGACATTTAGAAGATCAGATGAATCCCAAACGCTGCGGTCATTTGGACAATAAATCCTTAGTTAGCACAGAAGACATGGTTAAAAAAATTCAAGCGGCTGATCGTGGTAAAAAACTAGATCCTGGGTTTTTGATCATGGCTCGAACGGACGCACGTGCTTCTGAAGGCTTAGACGCGGCGATTGCTCGTGCGAAAGCCTACGTTGATGCCGGTGCGGAAGCGATTTTCCCAGAAGCATTACAAGACGCAAAAGAATTCGAAGCCTTCCGTAAAGCCATCAAAGTTCCGTTGCTTGCGAACATGACGGAATTTGGAAAATCAAGATTGTTAACTCAAAAAGAATTATCTGATTTGGGTTTCAACATCGTGATCTACCCGGTGACGACTCTTCGTTTGGCGATGAAAGCAGTGGATGTAGGTTTAGATCAAATCATCAAAGATGGAACTCAAGAGAACATCGTGCCGAACATGCAAACGCGTAAAGAGCTTTATGATCTGACTCGTTACGAAGACTACAACGATTTTGATAAAAGTATTTTTAATTTTAAAATTTAGGAGGAAGAATGAGCTCGCAAGATAATTATGTGAATCCCGATTACGTACCTGAACCAGAAAAGGTGAATACCAAAAAAGGCTTAGAAGGTTCTGTTATTGATACAAGTAGCGTTTCTAAAGTTAACCCGGACACTAACTCACTTATCTATCGCGGTTACCCAGTTCAAGATTTGGCAGAAAACTGCCGTTTCGAAGAAGTGGCTTATTTAATGTACAAAGGCGAATTGCCAACAGCGGCTCAATTAGCTGAGTTTGAAAAATTAGAAAGATCATACCGTGATATTTCTAAGGACAGCTTGAATGTTATCAAGGCTCTACCGAAAAAATGTCATCCGATGGATTCTATCCGTACGGGTGTTAGCTTTTTAGGTTGTGAGGATGAGCGAATCTGGGATGCGACTCCAGCAACCAATTATGACAAAGCCGTTCGTTTGTTAGCGAAAATTCCAACGATGGTCGCTGCCGATTTCCGTTTCAAAAAAGGTTTGGATTTCATTCCTCCAAATAAAGATTTATCACTGGCGGAAAACTTCTTCCATATGTGCTTTGGAAAAGTGCCTCAAAAAGAAGTGGTCAAGGCATTTGATGTTTCGTTGATTCTATATGCTGAACACTCTTTCAATGCTTCGACATTCACTTCACGTGTTGTGACGTCAACTGAAAGTGATATCTATTCTGCGACTGTGGCTGGTATTGGTGCTTTAAAAGGACCTTTACATGGTGGCGCGAATGAAATGGTTATGCATATGATGAAAGAAATCGCTGATCCGGCAAAAGCAGAACAGTGGATGTTAGATGCTTTGGCTAACAAACGTAAAGTGATGGGCTTCGGTCATCGCGTTTATAAAAAAGGTGATTCGCGCGTTCCAACGATGCGCAAATATGCTCAGCTTATGGCTGATGTGACTGGTGAATCAAAATGGATGCGTATGTATGACAGCTTAGAAAAAGTTATGGTCGAGAAAAAGAAAATCTACCCTAACTTAGATTTCCCGGCGGGACCTGCGTACTTTATGATGGGTTTTGAGATCGATTTCTTCACTCCTATCTTTGTTATGGCTCGTACGACGGGTTGGTCAGCTCACATCATGGAACAAGCGGCAAATAACCGCATCATCCGTCCGTTAAGCGAATACATCGGTGCTGCCCAAAGAAAAGTGACGCCGATTTCTGAACGTCGCTAATTATTTTATTTATTCCTATTGCAATACCAAGAGAGCCTTTCGAGGGCTCTCTTAAATTCCACTCGAGGTTGTAGTCATGAAATTGAAATTTCAACTGTTACTAGTTTTGTTATTCGCGTTGAGCTGTCAATCGACGTCAAAGTCGACCACTGGCGATGCTGTTAAAAAAGACGAGGCGGCGGCAAAGAACCAAGAACCAAAACGACCAAAAAGTAATGAAATTACTCCTCGAGGTGTTGACGTCGCTGTGGCGCCGGAAACCGTGGCATTCGGTTCTTGCGCTCACCAAGATAAACCGCAGCCGTTGTGGGATGTGATAGCCAAGGATGAACCTGAACTATTTATTTTCTCTGGGGACAACGTCTATGCCTCGGCTCCAGAAACAAAGCCCATTGGGGCACAGTACAAAAAGTTAAATTTAATTCCTGAGTTTCGAAAATTCCGTGAACACATTCCGATCCTGGCAACTTGGGATGACCACGATTACGGTGTTAATGACGCCGGTGCAGACAACCCCGAAAAAGAAGAAGCTAGAAAAGAATTCCTGAGCCAATGGACCTATGTCAAAGACTCACTGTCGATGGGACAGAAAGGTGTCTATCATTCTAAAATTCTAGGTGGTGTGAAAAAGAAATCACCAACTCTACAAATCATCATGTTAGATACTCGTTGGTTTCGATCGCCTTTGAAGAAAATTGAAGACCCTGCTAATCCAAACAAGAAATTTGGTCCAACGGATGACAAGAAAGCCACCATCCTGGGCGAAGAACAATGGGCTTGGTTAGAGCGCCAATTAAGGAAGCCAGCTGATGTGCGGGTGGTTGTTTCTAGTATTCAGTTCGTAGCGGAAGAGCATGGGTTTGAAAAGTGGGCTAATTTTCCTCAGGAGAAAGAACGCTTTTTAAATCTTTTACGTCGTGTCGGTCCTAAAAATCTTTTTATCATCAGTGGTGATCGCCATAAGGGAACGATTGCTAAACAGGAAGTAAAAGGATGGGGAACTTTATATGATATCACAGCCAGTGGAATAAATCGTGTGGCCGAAACCGAAGATACCGATAAATCCTATATCGGAACTCCTGCGAGAACTGAAAATTTTGGTTTGATGAAAATTAACTGGGCACATAAAAAAATTGATGTTCAATTGAGAGATGCTTCAAATAAAATATTAAATAATGTGGAAATGAGAATTCGATGATTGTCTGGCGAGGCTATGGCATTTTAGGATTATTGCTACTGGGAATAGCTTCTTATTTAGTTGAGAAATTTGGACCAGAATACTCTGCATCTTTAGAAATGAGTAAGCTGAGTCAGACTTTGTTTTTGGGGGCTATCTTGATGATCCCATTTTCGGTTTGGGATTTTCTTCGCTACAGAAAAGAAAAACGAGTGGCGCACTCGATTTTCTTTGTGCCTGTCTTTGTGTTTCCGATTGTGCTAGCCTTTCTAGGCTATGTGTATATTACCTATAAAAAATAGGGGATTATTCTAAAAGTAGAATTCCGACTTTTTGGATATTCTCTTCAAGAACTTTGGACCAAGCGACTTCGGCTTTCATAATTTCTAGAGGGCCGATTTTGATTTTTACTTTCGTCCCTTTTTTAATAATTTCATTGTCGGCGAACACAATCGCGCAACCTGAATAGGATTCGTTTAAAATAATTGCGGTGATTGTGGGTTTGAATTCGCGTCCGGTTGCTTTTAGATCGATAAGAGCAACGGCCTGTGGATCTGGTTGGTAGCGTAGGAATTTTCTGTCAGACATAAAACCTCAGAACTAAAAAAGGATGTTTAAAACTCTGTATATAGGTTAGTCTAAATGCCAGATGAAGCAATCTATTCAAAACTATCCCGATGGGCTCAATACAAAAGTCATAGCGATACCAATTTTGGATGATAATTATGTTTACGTACTGACGGATGATAGTAAAAAAGCATTTATCGTTGATCCGGGGCTTGCAGAACCTGTGATAGAAGTTATTGATGAACTGGGTCTAAAGCCAAACTACCTTTTGATTACTCATTCACATAACGATCATATTGGAGGCGTTCGTGAAATTACGGATCGCTATTCAGGGATCAAGAAAATCGATTTTACAAACAGCACGGTGGAGCGGCAATCCTTTGAATGGAATTGTCATTCATTCGAAGTGTTCAGAACTCCAGGCCACTGGCATGATCATATTTGCTTTTTTGAACGCCAGAATAAAATTCTATTCTGTGGCGATATTCTTTTCAGGTTTGGGTGCGGACGTATTTTTGATGGCACTTTTGATCAGTTGTACCAAAGTTTACAAAAAATTAAAAATCTACCAGATGATACGGATGTTTACTGTACACATGAGTATACCAAAGCCAACCTGGCCTTTTGTCTGAAACAAAAATTGGTTAAAACGACTGACTTCACAACGGATGAAAAGCAGAAAATGGATTCAGTTCCCAGTTTACCCGTGCCTTTATCTGTAGAAAAGAAATATAATCCCTTTATAAAGGCCGAATCGCTAGAAGAATTTACTCGGCTGAGAACATTGAGGAATTCGTTTCGTTATGAAAAATAATATTCGGAAAAGTATCTTTAAAAAAATTCTACTTGTGTTCGTCTTGTTTGTAATCCCGACTACGTACTATTGGTATGAAAAAGTTTTCGCCATTTCTGAATTTCAACGTGTTGGCCAGGTTAAATTTCCAATGGGTGTCTATGTAGAGTCGTGGGAAGAGACCGGCTTCACCTTACATGGTCAATTTAAAATCGAAGAAAACCAGATTGAACAATTTAAGGCGGACAATCAATTGCAGCCGGCGGTAGAAGGTGCAAAAACGATCTATGTATTAAATAGATGTTATAACGATCGCCACAATCAGATTGACCTTAAATTTGATACGACAACATTGATTGCCGATATTAAATTAGAAACTACGGATTTTGCGGGCGATCCAATCTGTGATTTGTAATTACTTTGCGGGGCGAGTCCAAATAAACATCATCACCAGAACAAACGAAATCGTAAAGCCGATTTTTCCAAACATAGGTATGTAAGGTTTGGGATAAATAAACAATGCACTGATCGACATCATCGTTGTGGCCATCAATTTGTATTTTGTGCGAATAACACCTTTAGCATTCCATTCTTTGATTGGTGGTCCAAAAATCCGGTGGTTCAATAACCAGGAATGCATTTTCTCTGACCCTTTGGAAAAACAAATCGCTGTCAGAATCAGGAAGGGTGTTGTTGGCAGCAGTGGAACAACGATTCCAATCACCCCAATCACCAAAAACAACCAGCCAAGAAATAAATAAAATATGCGACTCATGTACACCTAGTATTTAGTCAATAAAGCCCCAATAGACAACCGAGAGTTCAAATATTTAATAATTATTTGATCCCGAAGGCTCTCATCACTATGTCGATGGAAGTTGGAGTGAGCGAATCTGAATTGTTCGCCAAGGTTATACTGATTCTGACTTGATTTGCTTTTTAGCTTTCGACCAGAAAGCTTCTTTCTGGTCGTCGGTCAGTGTGTTCCAATCTTGATTTTCACTTTCGACAATTTTCATCATCGTATTGAAACGATTTTCAAATTTACGATTAGCTTTTCTAAGGGCGGCTTCTGGTTCTATATTTTGATGTCGAGCCCACTGGCTCAATGAAAATAGCACATCGCCAAATTCGTCTTCCAGTGCATCGTGCAGTTTTTGTATTTCCTCGGTTGGCGCATTTTTCGAGTTATCTATTTTCTTTTTTTCGACTTGAAGTTCGTTAATTTCTTCCCAAACTTTTTTTAGCACATCATCAGAATTCGCCCAATCGAACTGCAGTTTTTGCGATTTAACACCAATTTTATGAGCACGCTGTAAGGCCGGCAGGTGAGTTGGAAAATCAAACGGACCCGCCGATTTTTTAGGTGAGTTTTTCTTTTCAGCACGTTTAATTTCTTCCCAGTTTTTCCAAACATCATCGATGCCAGAGACCTTGGTGTCCGAAAAAACATGCGGGTGTCGTCTAACAAGCTTTTCGTTAATGTTGGCTATAACGTCCTGAATTTTAAAGGCGTTACGTTCTTCTGCCAAAGCCGCATGGAGTGCGACTTGAAATAAAACATCCCCGAGCTCGTCCTTGACCAAAGCATCGTTACCAGACTCGACGGCGTCGACGAATTCGTAAACTTCTTCAATCGCATAGGGAGTCAGTGTTTGGTGAGTTTGCTCGCGGTCCCAAGGGCACCCTTCTGGACCACGCAGTGATCTAACGATTTGCATTAGTGATTCGAAAAGGTTAAAATTATCAGGAGGTTGCGGCATATAAATTAGACTCGATTTGGGCCCAGATTTGTCCATTTTCAGAGAAAGTTCAATATAAATCTAAGGCATTTATGCCGAAGTGTTTAACGTATGGGGAATGACCAAAATAACGAAGGCGGAAATCGCGTTACGCGTTTGAATGATCGCATCAAAGATGCCGTATCATCCAAAGCCCATTCTAAACGCCAAAACTACGAAGACCCTAGTCACAAGTATCTAGACTGGGTTCACCAATTAGGTTTAGAGAAAACTATTTTCGGCCGCTACCTGAACTGGCTAGAAACTACATTTTCTGTTCGTAAAGTTTTTACCGTTTTATTATTCTGTTTAGTTCTATCCTACCTAATTTTCTTTCAAATCAAAATTCCACACACTTTCAAAGTCGGTGATGCTGCCTCGGTCGATATCGTATCGCCGTTGACTTTCGAAATGGTGGACGAGGTAACGACGGAAGAAAAACGCTTAAAAGCAGAATCTAATATTCCTGTTGTTTTTGACTACGACACCAATGTTTTTGATCGATTGGCGGGTAATGTCTATCGTTCGTTCCGATACATGCGTAATCAAATGCGCGATTTGAATTGGCCACGAAGTTATACAGCTCAGCAAAAACTGATCAAGGACCTATTTACTCATAAAGCTATTTTCGAAAAAGAACTGGGTGTATCGTTAGCCGACTATTTGTTTGAGTGGTTGATTGAACACCGTTTTCATCCTCGTATCGAAAACTCATTGGTTAGAAACCTGGATCTTTGGTATGCTAAAAAAATTGCGGAATCCCCAGATCGATTTATTCCAGCTCACCAAGAAGAAGTGATCGCGCGCGTAGTTCATAAGTCCAACTCGGGTCGTGAGTTCACGATTTCCAAAAAAGATATTCTAGATTTGCAAAATCCAGATCATTTTCAATTCATTGATAAAAAAGTTCTAGAAAAAATGGACGAATCAGATCGGGCGAATCTATTGTATCTGGCCCGAGCTTTGATTATCCCAAATCTAACCTTGAACAAGCAAGAATTAGCGTCGCGAAAAACTACAGCGCGTGAATCGATTTCTCCGGTGTTAATTACGATTAAACGAAATCAAGTTCTGGTAGCCAAAAGCCACCGTGTTCAGCCGTTCGATATGGCGGTGTTAAAACAAATAGAAAGCATTCAGTCAGATAAAAAGAAAGATTTCATGGCGCTTGCCATGGCGTTGTTGTTGTCGGTAACAGTACTGGTATTCAGTTCTTACATCCGTCGATTCACGCAAAATAAAATTAAATTTGAAACTAAAGATATCTCGGTAATGATGATCATCATCTTGGGTGTGATCGTGCTGACGAAATTCTATATGTTCATTGCAGATGCGGCCTTTATTTCAAAGTGGGGCAGTTACTTTACGCATTCAGTATTCTTGTTCGCAGCACCAGTGGCTGCGGGTCCAATGATTGTTGGTTTGATTATTTCTTCGGGTGAATTGGTTTGGCTGTTCACGGCGTTCCTGTCGTTAAGCTTAGCTATCATGGAAGATTTTAATTTTATGTTTGTGATCGTCAGCTTGGTGGGTGGTATCGCAGCGGCGCGCGGAGTTTTAAACTGTAAAAAACGAAATGATATTTATTGGGCGGGGGTTCGTACCGGTATTATCAATGCATTATTAGTAGCGTTCTTGATGCTCATCGCAAAAATTGAACAGGACGAAGCCTTAACGGAAGTTTATTTCGCGATCCCAGCGGCATTTCTAGGTGGTATCTTTAGTTCATTGATCACGATGATGGTAATCCCGCTTGTGGAATCATTATTCAATTATACGACGGATGTGAAACTTTTAGAATTATCTAATCTGAATCATCCGCTGCTAAAACAAATGTTGATTCAGGCGCCAGGTACCTATCATCACTCGATGATGGTCGGTAGCATGGTCGAAGCCGCGGCTGAAGAAATTGGCGCGAACCCATTACTTGCCAAAGTGATGAGTTACTATCATGACATCGGTAAAATGGAGCACGCACGTTATTTCATCGAGAATCAAAAACCAGGTCAAAACGCTCATGATTCGATTTCACCATTTATGAGTAAAACCCTGCTTGTGGCTCATGTGAAAGATGGTGTCGAGATGGGTATGAAGCATAAATTGGGTAAACCCATCATCGACGGCATTGTTCAACATCATGGTACAACGTTAATTTCTTTCTTTTATAATAAAGCCCTAGACCTTCGCGAAGAAGGTGATGCCGAGATTTCAGAAGAAGAGTTTCGTTATCCGGGCCCGAAACCACAGTTCAGGGAATCAGCTCTGGTGATGCTGGCCGATAGCATCGAAGCCGCAGCGCGATCGTTGGACGAGCCGACGCCAACTCGATTGCAAAATATCGTACGTAATATTATTCAAAGAAAATTTACAGACGGTCAGTTGGATGAATGTAATTTAACGCTAAAAGATCTATCTAAGGTCGAGCAAGCCTTTGTCAAAATACTTTTGGGTATATATCATCAAAGAATAGATTACCCTAAAAGCGCAGGCGGTGGATTAGGGTATATTTCACAGTCACAGACTAAATAGGGCCGTATGAAATTAAATATCATTAATGATTCGGGAATGGATTTATCCGAAGATGCTTTAAACAAATGGATGAAAGGCATCGCGGTCGAACTTCAAAAAAAGAAAATCATCGACAACGAAAAAAAGGCTCTCGAAGTGTCTCTGGTTTTTCTAAATGAAAATGATGCAAAAAAATTGAATTGGAATTATCGCTGCAAAGACTATCCAACGGATATTTTAAGTTTCGGCTCTGATGATCCTACGTCAATGGGTGAGCTTGTTCTGTGTCCGCAAGTGATATCTCGTCAGGCGAAAGAACACGGTCTGAGTTTAGAAGATGAACTTGGCTACATCGTTCTTCACGGCGTGTTGCACCTGTTAGGGTACGATCATGAAAAAAGCAAAGTCGACGAAGAATTAATGATGTCGATTCAAGACGAAGTTTTTGAAAACCTAAGAAATCCAAAAGCAGCTAAAAAAGGCAAAGGCACGGCTGAAGCGCCTAAAAAAAATCTGACTGTGAAAAAAGCGGCGATTGCTAAACCGGCGGCTAAGGCAGCAGTCAAAGAAACTAAATTATCTAAACCGGCAGCGAAATCTAAGATGAAGGAAGTTAAACAAGCGGCCAAGTCAGTTGCGAAGGCCGCGTCCAAACCTGCAGCCAAAACTAAGGTAAAAGAAACAAAAGCGGCTCCCAAAACGGAACCAGCTAAAAAACAGAAAAAGAAATAGTTCAAAAAAAACAGAGCTGAAATTCTAAGCGGATTTCAGTTGTGACTCGCGTCTGTGTATTGTGACTGGCGTCAGATTCATAATACTTTTGTCAGGAACAAAATCCTTCAGTACCGTATACCAATGTCTTTAGTTACAGAAGCGATTGAAATAAAACGTAAAATTGTAGAACTTGAAAGCCTCGGAAGCGAACTCCGGGGGTATCTTTGACTTAGACAAAAAGAAAAAACGTCTCGACGAAGTCAATTTAGCGGCGGAAAACCCAGCTTTATGGGACAAGCCCGATGAAATGCAGAAAATCAATAAAGAGAAATCGCTACTGATTCGAGCCATCGAAGAGTGGGAAACGTACGACAAAAAACTTAAAGATGCTAAAACTTTGCTTGAAATGAGCGAAGAAGCGCAAGATGAACCGACCTTCCAAGAAGCCAAAAACGAAATTATCCAGATTGAAGAGTTAGGAAAAGGACTAGAGTTAAAGCGTGTGTTGAATGGTGAGTTAGATCCAAACAACACCTATCTTTCCATCAATTCAGGCGCTGGAGGAACGGAATCGTGCGACTGGGCCGAAATGTTACTTCGCATGTATTTAAAATACTGTGATCGACAGGGGTTTAAATACGAATTGATTGATCGTAATGATGGTGATGAGGCTGGATTAAAATCATGCACCATCTTAGTAGAGGGTGCTTATGCGTATGGGTACCTAAAGGCCGAAAGCGGTGTTCATCGTCTTGTGCGTATTTCGCCCTTTGATAGCAATGCTAGACGGCATACATCGTTTGCATCGGTTTTTGTCTGGGCCGAAATCGACGATGAAATTAATATCGAAGTTAAGCCGGACGATTTAAAAGTGGAAACATTCCGCGCCAGCGGTGCCGGCGGTCAGCACGTTAACCGTACGGATTCAGCCGTTCGTATGTACCATTTGCCATCGGGAATTATTGTTCAGTGCCAAACGCAACGTTCACAAATTCAGAATCGTGAAAAAGCTTTGAAGATGTTAAAAGCACAATTGTACGAACGCGAAGTGGAAAAACGAAACAAAGAAAAAGATGAAATGAATGCGCAAAAAAAAGCGGTTGAATGGGGATCTCAAATTCGATCGTACGTTATGCATCCGTATCAAATGGTGAAAGACCATCGTACACTGCATGAAACCAGTCAGGTCCAAGACGTGATGAATGGTGACCTACAAGGTTTCGTGATGGCGTACCTAAAATCATTAAAGGTTGCGCCTCAATGATAAAAAATCAGTTGAAGCCATTTTTGAGAAATCCATTGGTGTTTATCGCTTGGAAATTGTTGTTCACGCGAAAGTTTATTCTAGAGGGTTCAACCCCGCTGAGTTTGCTTGGTTTGGTCCTGGGTGTCGCCTGCCTGCTGGTTTCCATGGCCGTCATGAGCGGTTTTGAAGCAACCTTGAAGAAAACCATGACGGATGTCACGGGCCATATTCAGGTGATCGATAAAAACAAATCGAAGCCATTTTGGAAAGATTTTGAAAATGAACTTAAAACTATTGAGCCAAAGCTAGAATCGACGACTCGGTTTGTGTACATTGAATCAGTATTAGCCAGTCAGGGCCAAATCGTTGGTATTTTACTTCAAGGTATCGACAGCGATCGCTATAAAAATATCATCAATCTGAATCAACGTTTGGTTGAAGGCGTGAACGATATTAGTCCTATTTCGGAAGGAAAAACAAGAATTCCACAGGCCATGATTGGTAAAGGTATTGCTCGTCGCCTAAATATTAAAGTCGGTGACAAGATCAATGTGGTTGTTCCGATCAGTGACTCAGTAGATCCTTCGATTTTTAAACCTCAAGCGGCCGAATTTAAAGTTTCAGGTATTTTGGATTTAGGAAAGTACGAATGGAATGAGCGCCTCATAATTACCGATATTACTTCGGCGCAAAAATTAGCGGCTATCGGTGATCGATACACAGGATTGATTATTAAGCTAAGTGATGATCGAGATGTGCGTGGGTCTGCGTTCCGCATGGCTCAAAAATTAGGTCCGCAGTATTTGATTCGTGACTGGCGCGACGTAAATGAAAACTTGTTCGATGCCGTGGAAATCGAACGCGTCGTTATCTTTTTCGTAATTTTAATTATCGTTATTGTGGCGGCGTTCAATATTTCGTCTACACTTTATGTAGGTGTGGTTCAGCGAAACAGCGATATTGCTATATTGAAAACTCTCGGTGTTTCAAAAAAACAAATTTTAAAAATATTCACCTTGCAGGGATTGTTTTTGGGACTCATGGGTGTCGCCATGGGGCTGGTCTTGGGTTTTTTTCTATGTCAGGGTTTTATGATCCTGCAGAATCAATTTGAGTTAATTCCAGGCTCTGTTTATAAAATTGATAATATCATGATCAAAATTCGATTGATTGATGTCTTTGCCATCACTTTGGCAACGTTAGTGATTTCGTTTTTTGCGACGCTGGCTCCAGCGCTGCGTAGTTCACGATTGAGTGTAGTGGAAGGACTTCGCTATGGGTAATGTATTACTTTCAGCTCGCAATATTTTTAAAAGTTATCCGCAAGGAAGTGGAACGTTAGATATCCTTAAAGGAGTCAGTCTAGATATTCAAGAAGGCGAAGCTATGGGTATCGTTGGCAGCAGCGGATCGGGTAAATCGACTTTATTGCAAATTTTAGGGACGTTGGATTACCCGCAGTCCGGGGAATTAATTTACTTGGAAAAGAACCTTTTTCAACTGGACGACGAACAACTGTCGCTTTTTCGCAACCAAACCATTGGCTTTGTGTTCCAATTCCATCATTTGTTAAGTGAATTGTCGGCTTTAGAAAACGTACTTTTACCCTGCCGAATTGCCAACCAAGATATCGGGATTGCGACTCGTCAGGCGGAGGAGCTTTTGGCATTTTTGGGCTTAGGAGATCGCTTGAATCATTACCCGAATCAGCTCTCTGGTGGGGAATTACAGCGGGTGGCGATTGCTCGTGCGCTAGTCAGACAGCCGCGAATTTTGTTCGCCGATGAACCAACGGGAAACTTGGATTCCATGAATAGCTACAAGATTCAGGAGTTGTTTTTCAAGATTCGCGAGCAGCTAAAGATCGCCATTGTGGTGGTGACCCATGACCTGCATTTTGCCCAGAAATTTCCTCGAATTATGCATTTAAAAGACGGTCGTTGGGCTGAATAATCCCCTTCTAACACGCCGCTTTTTTGGTTGTGACTCAACACGGAAAGGCCCTAATATCCTCAGCACATGACACGATTTAACACAACATTGACCTGCTTTTTTTTGAGTCTGATTTTTTCCGTAAATCCGTCATTGGCGCAACAAAACACGCCAACTAAAAAAGCAAAACCAGCTGCAAAAACGGCGGCCAAAACGGCGTCTAAGAAAAATTCAAATCTAAAAAAAGTAGATTCTGTATCTTTAGGTGAAACGGTTGTTGTTAGTGACATCAAAGTCGACGGTCAAAAGAAAATAGAAAAAGATTCTATCACAAGCCGATTGAAAATGAAGAAAGGTCAAAGCTATTCTTCAACTGATTTCAAAACGACGGTTCGTGAAGACATTGCGACTTTATTCAAAACTGGTTTTTTCTCGAACGTTGAAGTTTATCTTGAAAGTGTAGGCAGCGACAAAGTTGTCCAATTCAAAGTTAAAGAAAAACCATCGGTCAGTGAAATCGTTTGGGATGGTGTTTCTGAAGACGTTAAAAAAGAAGAACTAAATGATGCCCTTGGTATCAAATCTTACGAAATCCTGAACATCACTAAGCTAAAAGAAGGCCAAGAGAAAGTTCAAAAATTCTACGAAGACAAAGGTTATTTTTTAGCTAAAATCGATTACGCGATCGAAGACGTAGTTAAAGACGAAACCGTTCGTATCAAAGTGACTGTTAAACAAAACGACCGAGTGAAAGTAAAAAAGATCACCTTCCTAGGTAACAAAAAAGTGCCATCATCACAATTGATCATCGATCAGTTAGTGGCAGAAGAAGGATACTTCACTGGTTTGTCTGGTTCTGGTCAGTTCAAGCAAGATATGTTTGAGCGTTGGATTCAGGGTATTCGTTTTATTTATTTCAATAAAGGTTTCATCCAAGCTAAAATTGACCGTCCTCAGGTGACCGTAACGCCAGATAAAAAAGGCATCTACATCACGATCAACATCGACGAAGGTGAATCATTTGATGTTGGAGATATCGAATTCTCGGGCGACGTATTGTTCTCGCGCCAAGAATTGCTTGATGTCATGAAACTGGATGAAAACAAAGTATTCGCCTACGATGTTTTGCAAAAAGACTTAGCAGACCTTCAAGCGAAATACGGGGATTTGGGTTATGCATTTGCCAACGTAAATCCACAATGGAAGGTAAAAGAAGCGGAACGTAAAGTCGACATCGTGTTCGATTTTGATAAAGGCACAAAAGTGTACTTCGGGCGGATCAACGTTGTTTCTAATACGAAAACACGCGATAAAGTTGTTCGTCGTGAATTGAAAATCAAAGAGGGCGAACTGTATAATGAAACTCGTCGTCGCTTATCATTAGAGAACATTCAGCGGTTGGGTTTCTTTGATGAAGTGAACTTTAAAACGTCGACGCCTCCAGATAAATTAGACATCCTTAATATCGACATCACCGTAAAAGAACGTAACACGGGGCAAATCCAATTGGGTGCTGGTTATGGTTCGGCTCAAGGTTTCACATTGCAAGGTAGTGTTCAGCAGACCAACTTTATGGGGCGTGGACAAAACTTAGGGGTCAGCTTAAATTTAGCGTCTCAGTATTCGGTATATGACTTCACATTCACAGAGCCTTATTTCCGCGATTCATTGTGGTCACTGGGTTTCCGCGTATTCCGCAGTGAGAATACTGGTCGTCTGGATTACAACGAAACGCGTACGGGGGGATCGTTGTTCCTGGGGTACCCACTTGGTGACTACTTACGATTGAACACTAGCTACACCTACACAGCGACTAAATTAACGAATGTTGTGGATGCGGCTGGAAATAACATTACCGATTACGACTTGTTCCCGCTGCAAACAGCGCAAGGGGACTCTGGTTTGTTAGGTGTTAGTTTAGATTACGACACTCGTAATGATCGTTTCCGCCCAACTAAAGGTATTTATGCCCGTTTGGGTTATTCTTTAACAGGTCCATTTGGTGGAAATTTAGAATACTATAAAGGAAATGCAGATTTCCGTTTCTTTAAAACATTGTTCTGGGATGTCGTATTCAGAAACTCGATTTCGTACGCGCGTATCGAATCAACAAATCCTGATCGCCTGCCGCCATTCAATGAATTGTACTTGCTGGGTGGACCGTACAGCTTGCGTGGTTACCGTTATGGCCGTGTCGGACGACAAGTTAAATCGACTAAAATTGAAAATGAATTAAAAGCTATTGTTCCACCAGTCAGCGATATCGAAGAAAAATCGAAACGTTATTACGGTGGTGCTCAACAGCTTATGTATCAAGGTGAATTATTATTCCCATTGATTCGTGAAGCACAAATGTACGGCGTAGCTTTCTACGATGTGGGTCAGGCCGAGGATACTATCACTGATGATCGATTGTTTGCCGATACCGGCTTTGGTATTCGATGGTTCTCGCCAATCGGTCCGCTGCGTTTTGAGTGGGGTTTCCCTTTAAATCGTGAGTATTTACATGAAGCGGTCGTATTCGAATTTTCTATCGGTACCCCATTTTAGGGTTAGACACGGGTAGTTTTTTAAACTAGGCTTATATTTAATTCAGTGCATGAAAAATAGGAGAAATAAATGACAAAGTCATTATTATCATTGGTAGCCGTAGTTGGTTTTTCATTTAGTACATACGCCGCAGAATTCAAAGCGGGTGTTGTTAATTTGCAAAAAGCAATTCAATCAACTTCAGCTGGAAAAAAAGCTAAAACAGAATTAGAAGCTGATTTCGAGAAAAAGAAAAAAGACCTGCAAAAGAAAGAGGGCGACCTAAAGAAAATGCAGGAAGATATCGAGAAAAAGAAAAGCGTTCTTTCCGAAGAAGTTTTAGCTAAGAAACAAGACGAATTCCGCGAAGAAATGATGAAGTTTCAACAAGTAGTTCAAAAGAACCAAGGTGAAATTCAAAAGAAAGAACAAGAATTGACTCAACCAATTTTAGAGAAAATGAAAAAAATCATCGAGAAAATGTCTAAAGATAAAGGCTACTCAATGGTTCTTGAAAACACAGCTATGGTTCTATACGTAGAATCTGCTCACGACTTAACTGACGAAGTTGTTAAGGCATTTGAAAAAGAAAAATAAATATGAAAGTACATCCCTCAAGTATCCTAAGTCCCGATGTGGAATTAGGACCTGATGTTGAAATTGGTCCCTATTGCTTAATCCAAGGAAAAGTTAAAATTGGAAAAGGGACCATTATCGAAGGTCACGCGACAGTAGGCTCTCGGTACGGTGTGATCGAACTTGGTGAAAATAATCACATTTTTCCCGGCGCCGTTATCGGTGGTCCTCCTCAGGACATCACTTACAAATCCGAACCAACTCAATTGATCATTGGTAACAACAATACATTTCGTGAATTTTCTACTGTTAACTTAGCGACAAGTAAAGGTGATGGAAAAACAGAAATGGGTAATAACTGTTATATGATGGCCTACACTCACGTGGGTCATGATTGCAAAATCGGGAACAATGTTATCATTGCCAATGACACCCATATTGGTGGTCACTGTATCATTGAAGACAGCGTAACGATTGGTGGTGTGTGTGCGTTTAATCAATTCACTCGCGTTGGTAAAAATGCATTCATCGCAGGTAGTTCAGTTATCAACAAAGACATTCTGCCGTATAGCCGCGCGCAAGGAACTTATGCCCTAGTTCGAGCCACTAATAAAGTTGGTTTGGCTAGAAAAGGTTTTTCTAAAGAAGAAGTGAGCAACGTTCACAAGGCCATTCGTATTTTCATTATGGGCAGCAATACTTTGGATGAAGCGTACGAGCGTATTGCCAAAGAATGTGCACCATCAGAAAATATCAATTACTTGATACAATTCGTAAAACAATCAAAACGTGGAATTGCGATTGCTAGAGGAAATAGTTCTGAATTAGAGGATTAGAAATGAAAAAATTACGAGCCGCAGTGGTTGGCGTAGGTTACCTTGGTAATTTTCACGCGCAGAAATACAAAAACAATCCCCACTGCGAATTGGTGGGTGTCTGTGATGCCAGCCAAGAGCAAGCTCAGAAAATTGCGACCGCCTTGGGTACAACAGCGTACACGAATCCTAAAGATCTAATTGGTAAAGTTGACCTGGTCACAATCGCAACATCAACTCGTTTTCACTATGAACTAGCGATGATGTTTGTTGATGCGGGCATTCCGGTGAACGTTGAAAAACCAATGACGGCGACACTGGAACAGGCTGAAAAATTATTTGAAGCCAGCGAAAAGAAAAAATCATTCTTAACAGTCGGTCATATTGAACGCTTCAATCCATCCATCAACGAAGTCATTAAGCAAATGAAAGGCGAAACTAATCATTTTGAATTAACTCGTTGGGCTCCGTTTAACTTACGTGGTTCCGATGTTTCTGTTGTTTTTGACTTAATGATTCACGATATAGATTTGATGTTCTGGTTATGCGACAACGCAAAAGTGACGAATCATTCAGCTCATGGCGATGTCATCGTTTCTAAAGAACCTGATTCCGTGACTGGCCATTTTGACTTGGCTTTATCGAATGGAACAAAAAAATCAGTTTACATGTCGATCAATCGCGCTAGCGGTAAAGGCGTTCGTCAGTTAAAAGCCTACGGCACAAAGAAAACGATCATGGCAAATACCGGAACTCACGATGTCGAGATGTATGAATTCAACGCCGGCGCTGAAAAAGTCGAAGATAAAATTAAAACAACGAACTGGTCAGTAGCCAAAGTGGATGCGCTTCAAGAAGAAACGAATCATTTCGTTGATTGTATTTTGAATAGTAAAAAATCATTGATCACGGCCGAAGATGGTCTGCGCGCTATGATCTGGGCCGATAAAATCGATAAACAAATCAGAAAATGAATAAAACATCGGTATTGATCATTTCCGCAGAGGCTTCTTCTGTTCTGTATGCTCAGCGAATTCTTGAGTTATGGAAGAAGAATGGCACTGAGGTCGATGCCTATGGAGTTGGTTCCAATGACATGGAAAAATTGGGATTTCGCAGATTTGGTCGTTCGGAAGACATGGCCGTCGTGGGTATGGCCGAAGTCATCAGACATTACAGCGCTATCAAAAAAGTTTTTTATGATGTCTTAGCTGAAATTGATAGAAACCCGCCAAAAGTAGCCGTACTTCTAGACTATCCGGGATTTAACTTAAGATTAGCCAAAGAATTAAAACAAAGAAATATTCCCGTCGTGTATTACATTGCGCCTCAGGTGTGGGCGTGGAAGCAAAAACGAGTACATAAAATTAAAGCCTATTGTGATAAAGTGTTGTTGCTATTCCCATTCGAGATAGATTTTTTCAAAAAACATGAAGTGCCATTTGAATTTGTCGGAAATCCTTTATTGGATGAATTGAAGCCAGAATGGACCGATGAAAAATGGATCATGAGCGAGCGACGTCGTTGTGGAATTCAAGACAATGAAATTGTATTGGGGATTATGCCGGGTTCGCGTCACGGGGAACTACAGCAAATGTTTCCAATGCTTCTTGAGGTAGCTCGCCGACTAAGTCACAAAGTTTCTAATTTGAAAATTATGATTCTGTGTGCCCCAAGCTTTGAAAAAGAAGAACTGATGCCATATCTGGAAAATTTCAAAGTTAATTTTATCCTGATGAAAACCGAGCCTTTCAAGATGATTTCGATGACGGACATGATCTTAGGATCGTCTGGTACGGCAACATTGATGGTGGGCTTGGTAGAAAAACCAATGGTAACCATGTATAAAATGAAGTGGTTGTCAGGTGTCCTTGCAAAGTGGATGGTTAAAGGAATTAAGTATTTTAATTTGTGCAATATGATTTTGGACGAAGAAGTCAGTCCCGAACGGTTTCAAGAACGGGCGACAGCGGATGAAATGGAACGTTTAGTATTTGAATTGATTTCCAATCCTGAAGTTTATGCAACTCAAAAACGTAAATTAAAAGAAGTTAGAAATCGTTTGGGCCAAAGTGGTGTTACGGAACGGGTCGTTCGCATACTTAATTCCTACATCGAGTCTAAGTGATGAAAAAAACGACGGAGCCTAAATTAACATCTTCGGAATTGTTTCCAGATATTGAAGCGGACCGAAAATATTTCTTTTTGATCTTGTGGCTGCTGAGCCTAATTTCCTATATCTATCGAGCTTTGGTCACTTTGAATTTTTGGATCTATAAAAAGGGTTTTAAGAAAGTTACGACCTTGTCGGTACCAGTTGTGAGTGTAGGTAATTTAACTGTTGGTGGTACAGGGAAAACGCCAATTTTAATTTACCTTGCTAACTTGATGAAACTAAGTGGTAAACGAGTCGGTATCGTGAGTCGTAACTATAAATCCTCAACAAAAGAAATTGTGAAAGTCAATCCTGGTAGTAGTTCTGAAGTTTCAGATGGAATGTTATTTGGTGATGAACCACTTTTGATTTATCAGCAAACGGGTGTACCTGTGTATGTTGGACCACGAAAAGTCGATACGGCCAAAGAATTGGTTAGGACTGAAAAAATTGACACTGTATTAATTGATGATGGATTTCAACATTTACCACTTAAAAAAAATTGTAATATTTTGCTTTGTGATGTGACTCAAATGGATGAATCAAATCATTTACTTCCCCGCGGTCGGTATCGTGAGCCATTTAGTGGCTATAGCAAGGCCAATATTATTTTTTGGACGAAAACAAATTTCATTCCCTCTGCAAGATTAGAAGAATTAAAAAAAATGGTTTCATTCGATGGCCTGCAAGTGGATTGGAAATTTGATTTAACGAAAGTGGAATTTCCAAATTTTCCCAATTTAAACTTTGATGTTCGACAAAGATTTATAAATCCGGGTAAAAATGAATTTGCGTCTATTCGTCGTTTTGTTTTAGTGTCTGCGATTGCAAGACCTGAATATTTTAAAAAGATAGTTCAAGATCTGAATCCTAAAGTAGAGCTCGTCGAAAAGAAATTTCGAGATCACCATCCGTATTCTAAAGACGACTTAAAGACTATTCTAAACAAGCCTGTCAATTTCCATCACTTTTTGACGACGGAAAAGGATTATACCAAACTTAAAGATATATGGCCAAGCGATGTTCCATTGGGTATTGTTAAATGGGAACCACGTCCTAATGTGGACGACCAAAAACTATATGAAATTGTTACTTCGTTTTTGCACTAATATCATTTCTGGGTTTTGCTACCTGATTGGGTGGCGAGCTAGTCGTTGGCTATTTGGCCTTCTTGGTATTTTATGGTTCGATATTTTGCGTATTCGAAGAAGAGACGTTGTTAGTCATATCGGTATTGTTTTTCCTAATTTGACCGAAACCGAAAAAATAAAAATGGGCCGTCGAAGCATGCGTTTGCAAACGGGTGCCTTGGCCGATTTATTTTACATGCCTTACATGAATAAAGCATGGCGTGATAAGTACATTGTTTTTGAAGGTACAGAACACGTGGCCAGCGCACGCACTTTAGGCAAAGGTGTTTTGTTGTTGGGAATGCATATCGGAAGCGGTGATTTGGCCGCTAACATGATCACTGCAGAATTGGGTAACTTTCATTTGATTACGAAGTTAATGAAAAACAAGGTGCTGAACGATTTTTGGTTTTCGTTACGCGCCTATTACGGCGTTAAGCATATAGAGCCTCATGGTGAGAAGACGCCATTTCAAATTTTGAAGGCGCTTAAATCCAATGGTTTAGTGGTGTTTGTACTGGATCAGTTCATGGGAAAACCATACGGTATTGAAACGACATTCTTTGATCGAAAAACGGGGACAGCCCAAGGTCTAGCTGTTTTTCATTTAAAAACGAAGGCTCCTGTCGTGCCGGTTTATTGTTACGAAGCCCCAGATGGCCGTGTTCACATAGTGTTTGAAGCCCCGTTGGTCTTGTCTGGCTTGGTATCGGATGGCAAAGAAGACACGGTGGCGCGATTGACTCAATATTTTTGTAGTGTCACTGAAAGGATTATCCGAAAGCATCCAGAACATTGGATGTGGCTTCACAGACGATGGAAAAAATTTGAGTGATTACTGTCGGCAGATGATATTTAATAGAATCTGTGACCCGATTAGTACCTTTTTACCTTATACTGTTATTTTCTACCTATTTCTTAGGTAGTTGTACGTCTTCTTACTTAAAACTCGATCGAAAAGAAGAAGAGTTTAAAAAAAATGTCGAGTTCGATGAAAAAGTTAAAATTAAGGAACTTCCAGATACGTCATCTGATGTAGCTGATATTCCTTCTGGTCCGCTGTTCTCAAAAGATGAATCTACAAAGACACCAGATAAGGTAGCGGCCAAAACTGGAGACGACAAGTCAAAGGCATCAGTAGCGAAAAAAGGAAAAAAGACTAAAAAAACTAAAGCCGAAAAAGCGGCCGAGAAAAAAGCAGAAGAAGCAGCTAAGACTGAAGTTCCTCCAGCAGCCGAACCAGAAATCGAAGACAAAGAAGGAATGGCTGGACGTCGTCCAGTTAAAGATCCTTTCCGTGTTGGTGAAGAAGTGATTCATGAGTTGCATTACTTCAAAGTAGCCGCTGGTGAATTGCGATTAAAAGTGGGTCCGTTTGTTGAGGTCAATGGTCGTAAGTCATACACCTTCACCACTGAACTTGAATCTTCAAGTATGTTCTCTTCGTTTTATAGTGTAAAAGATTCGGCGACTACGTACGTGGATTATCTACAATTTGTTCCGCATGTGTTTACTTTAACGGTAAAGGAATCGGGTCAAATTAAGGACGCCAAAGGCTTGTTCGATATTCAGAATAATAAAGCTACTTACTGGGAAAAGAAATTCACTAAAAAGAACGGTGAAGAAGAACAAAGGAAAGAATGGGAAATTCCGCCGTTTTCACAAAATGTATACAGCGCTGCTTATTACATGCGTTTATTCAAGTGGGAAATCGGCAAAGAATACTCGTTCCGCGTGGCTGATGCCGGCGAGAATATAGTTTTCAAGGGCAAAGCGATTCGCAAAGAAAAACTCGACACTGAAATCGGTGAATTCAATGCTATCGTGATTAAACCAGAAATCTCGGTGAAGGGGATCTTTAAACCAATCGGCGATATTTATTTCTGGCTAAGTGATGACGAGCACAAATATATTCTTCGTATTGAATCTAGTATTAAGATTGGAACGATTGTTTCTGAAGTTATTAAGATAAATCCTGGTAAATAGTCTTACTTAGCAGCCGATTCAAGTATGGATTTTATATTCGCTACATGAGCATTTCCAATAAGTAAAACAACGTCAGGACCCGGGTAAATTAAATATAGATCTCTAAAAAGTTTAGACTGTTCGGGGCAAAATTTGTTTTGGGTGATCAGACTTCTTTCTTTCAAATCTACAATCCAAGCTCGGTCTTCCTTTTGGGGTTTGGCATTTAAAGACATCAAAAAAATGAGTTCCGCAGACAGGCGTTCAGCGCGGGCGAGGACTGCCGAGGCTTTTTTGATGTCTTTAAATGCCAAACCCCAAAAGGAAGATCCCCGGTTCAACTCAAAACTAGATTTGGAAGAAAGAAGTCTGATCCCCCGAAATACAAACTCGGGGGTTTTAAAAACTCAAGATTAGAATAAATAGCGGCGGAATGAAACGCTGGAAATTAACCCCAGACCCAACATCGTGGTCAACATACTCGACCCACCATACGACAACAAAGGCAAAGGAACCCCAACAATTGGCAATAGCCCGATAACCATTCCCACATTCACAAACATATGCCAGAAGATGTAACTAAGGACACCGACGGCAATGAGGGCTCCGAACTTATCCCGTGCTTGATACGCGATCCTTAATACTAAGAAGAACAAAATACAGAATAAACCAATCGTTGTGATACTGCCTACAAACCCGTGCTCTTCGCTTAATACTGAATAGATAAAGTCAGTGTGGCGTTCCGGTAAGAATTCTAGCTGTGACTGCGTTCCTTTACGAAAACCTTTGCCAAAGAATTGTCCCGAACCTACGGCGTATCTAGATTGTAAGGCATTGTATCCTGTTTTTCGTGGATCGTTTTCTGGTGATAAAAATGTTAATACGCGATTCTTTTGGTAGTCATGTAGAATGTACTCCCATGCAATCGGTAAGGAAATTGAAATTAATACGAGTGCGCCTACGATGATATGCTTTTTTACTTTTGTGAACAAGATCATTGAGCCGCTGATCGCAATGATCATCATGGCGGTCCCTAGATCGGGTTGCTTCATGATCAGCGCGAAAGGAATCAATACCAAGATTAAGGGTGCGAGTAGTTCTCTAAAACCCATCCCCTGTCCCAATGAGTTTCTTTGTGCAAGAACTTTAGCCAATAACATAATCAAGGCCAGCTTCATCGTTTCAGACGGTTGATAGCGAAAAAAACCAAAATCGATCCAGCGCTGGGCGCCTAGCGCAATCTTGCCGAAGAAATCCACATAGAGGATAGCAAGCAAATTAAAGAAATAAACGACATAACAAATTCTAGAAACGATTGCATAATCTAAAAGAGTAGATATGAAAAAGATACTCCAGCCGGAAACCAACCAGACGATCTGATTAATAAACAGTGATTCGACTTCTTTTGAATTCGGTCCGTGAGTGGCGCTGTATAGATTAATAAGGCCGATCACGTTTAAAGCCAAGATAACTAGAATGATATTCCAATCTAAACGACGGACGAGCGTTTTTTCTTCTAATGAAATTGATAAATCCATCTTACTCTCCGTCCTGAAGCGGAACAGGCTCGGCAGTCGGCGCTGCTTTTGCTTTTTTAGTTTTCATTGCTTTGAGGCCTTCCTCAATAACTTCCGGATGATATTTTTGGAAATAGGCTTGGATTACGTCGCGAACAATCGGCGCCGCACCCGTATTACCATGGCACGAATGTTCTGCTAGAACTCCGACCGTGATTTCTGGATTGATGGGCGGTGCAAACGCTACGAACCAGCCGTGATGGCGCATGTGAATTGGTTTCGACATACAATTCGAATAAATTTGGTCCGCCGAGAAATTCATAACCTGCGACGTTCCTGTTTTTCCCGCCATTTCGACGCCTGGTATTTTCCAGAACCGAGCTGTACCTCGATCGCCGTTCGCCACGCGCCTCATACCTTCACGAACGATGGAGAATGTTTTTTCAGAAATTTTCACACCGTTAGGCTGCGTTTGCGAAACATCACGCAGTATTTGCGGGAAGTTTTCCTTTAATACTTTACCATCTTGATCCAATATTTTTTGAATCACATAAGGCTTCACTACTTTGCCGTTTAAGCCGATCGTATTGTATGCCACTACCATTTGCATCAGAGTAGTATTGACGAAACCTTGACCAATCGCTGTACTTAAGTTTTCACCTTCTTGCCATTCTTCACCACGATTTTGTTTTTTCCAAGCTGAGTTCGGCATAATGCCTGGGACTTCGCGGGCAAGTTCAATTCCTGTTTTCTGTCCGATACCTAGTAAGGAAATGTAGTCATACATTTTCTCGATACCGAGTTTGATACCCAGTTGATAGAAGAACACGTTTGAGCTGCGTTCAATCGCATCATAAACGTTGACGTAACCTTGACCACCCTTTTGATGGTCATGGTAGGGACGACGACCAAAGTAAAATACACCCGGAGCATAGACCAATTGTGTATCTGTGATTTTCTTTTCTTCAAGAGCCGCCAACGCTACAAGAGGTTTGAACGTCGAACCCGGCGAATGATGATCTTGAATAACTTTATTTCTAAGTGGTTTGAACGGGTCGTTGATTAACGTGCTCCATGTTTGCGAAGAAATTGCTGTCGCAAATTCGTTCGGGTCAAACGATGGTTCTGATAACCACGCTAAAATTTGTCCATCTGATTTCATGGCAACAACAGCGCCGATACGTTTTAAATCTGTGAATGATTTATGTGCGGCTTCTTGGATATCGCGATCGATCGTCAACACCGCATTGTTACCATGAGAGGCTTCCTGATCCGTAATTTTGTCACCGATAATATTTGGATTACGCAAACTGGTTTCACGGCCATGGGCATCGACTTGAATAAAGCTAACACCATCTTGCCCGCGAACTTCGCGTTCTAGATTTTCCTCTAAGCCACTTTTTCCAATGATATCACCTTGTTCGAATTTCAAAACGCCTTTGTAAAGTTCATTTAGCAAAGGTAATTGTTTTTTGGAAATTTCGCTCACATAACCAAACAGCTGCGCGCCATTTTGTTTAAGTGGGTAGTGACGAATAATCGTTTCGCGAATTTCTAATCCCGGTGTGTCCAGGTTAATGCGTTTTAAACGAAAAACTTCTTCACGAGTTAAATTTTCTTTCAAACGAATCGTAGCGAAGGGTCCATTTACACGACGACTGCGTTGTACACGAGTCACGATTTTGTCGGGCTCCATTCCTAAGATCGGCGCCAGGCGAACGGCCATCTCGTCAAGGTTAACAATGTACTGTGGAGTTAGAATTGCTTCAAAGCCAGGAAGATTTTGCACTAATGATTTGCCATGACGATCTAATAAAAGGCCGCGAGGTGCCGGAATCTTAACTTGCTTGATCCTGTTCTTTTCCGAGAAATCGCGCAGTTCAGAACCAGAAATAATTTGTAGGTACCAAAGGCGCAGCGAGAACACGATAAATGTCGTGATAACAACGGCGTATATATATTTATATCGGCCCCAATACTCTTTCGATTCGTCGGGGTTACTTACGTAATCAGCCATTCAACTCTCCGTGAACTTCAGATGGCATTTCAGGCTTAAACAAAATATCTAAACGTTTAATGACCGGGTAGGTATAATAAGCAATTAATGTAGTCGATAAAATTTGGAACAATCGATCCCAGATTAAGAACGGTGAAAAGTGCGGTTCAAATAAATAAGAATTTACCAAGTACATCACGTTAAACAGAGTCATAGAAACACCGGTGATCAATGTGAAATAAGCGGCTCCGGGCCAGTAAACGCGATTCTTAACAATATAAAGAAGAATGTAATTAAACAGGCATGTCAGCATTAGAATACCCAAAGCGGCGTAACTGAATAGTGAATAGATAAAAATCGAAGAGTAGCAATATATCACTGATTTCCAATCCTCTTTATCCAATCCAAAATAAACAAACAGGATAAAACAAAGAAAAGGCGATGCTAGCGATCCAAAGACTTGATACCAAACTACGGTTTGAAAACTACATAGAATGTAGGTCAGGATAAAAAAGATCAGACCGTGAATGATCCGTAATCGTGATAATTTCAATTCTTAACCTCTGTTGGAACTACGACTTCTGACATATCTTGGTTCTTCGCATTTAGAACCACAAAAACTTCTTCCACCTTGTCAGGATCAACCAGCGGCTTTAAATCGACTTTTAATGAGACGCTGATTTGTTTTTTTTCTGCTGATTCAACGATGGCAATAGGAAACCCTTTCGGGAAAATATTATCCAAACCACCAGTCACAACTAAATCACCGGGGCGAACATCTTCGGTGCGTTCTACGTATTTCAGAACCGCGCCAGTTTTGCCTTTGCCTTCGACGATACCGTGCGCGCGACTTCGCTGAATAACGCCGTCGATTACGGCATAACGATCTGTCATAAGTAAAATGTGTGATGTTTTTTGAAGTGGTTTAAATACGTAACCTAAAGCGCCTTGTAAAGTCATGACAGCTTGGCCTTCTTTTAAGCCATCCACAGTGCCTTTATTGATCGTGATCGTGCTGTGATCAGGAATTAGATCGCGAGCGATAACTTGCGCTGCTAACAGATCCATTTTTGTAGATTCACGAAAGGTAAGAAGTTGTTTGAGTCGCGCATTTTCTTGATTGATTTCATCGAATTTTAGGAGGCGAGTCGCTAATTCTTGATTTTGATTTTTTAAACTTTCATTTTGTTTCTTTATTTGTATCAAGTTGAGATACTGACCAGTGGTGCTTTTTACGCCCGCACTGTAGTTGTAAAAAAAATCTTGAAAGTGTCCGGCTAACCATGAAAATGGTTGTTTAAACCATTCCGAATCGTTTTGTTTTTCTTCCATGTTAATGGTGATCAAAGGCATGACCAGAACGAAAACAAAGAAAATCAGTTTTTTTAGATTTATATTTAAAAAATTCAAAAATGGGCTCCTAAAAGTGCGTACAATAAGTCTAAATGAACACCGGAACCCGAGCAACACATAATAAGACGGTATTGGCACACCACTTCTTAAGAAAGTCCGCCGAAGTTTTGACTTGAAAACCACTTAAAAAAAAGGTGTTATTTAAGCTTCGATTTGAACTCGATCAACAAAGAGAGAAAACTATGGATACAAGAAAAGGCCGCGAAAATCGTGATAAACAGAATACTGAAGCTACGAACGATGTGATTCCGCAAGGTAGTTCGACCTTTGATCAGGTCAAAGGCTTGATACAGTCAAGAGACCGCACTAAGAAAATCATCGGGACATTGTTATTTGGTCTGCCGATCATAGTCGTTTTCGTGTTTTTTGGTCTGCCTAGCGACCGTAACAATATGAGTGGTGCTTCGAATGCGGCTCGAGTGAACCGTACGTTCATTTCAATTGCTGATTTTGCTCAGGAAGAACAACGTATCCAGAAAATGCAAGAATACTATGCACAGATGTTTGGTCAGCCCATCACTTTCGACCCAGAGCGACAAAGAGCGATGCGCCGCCAAGCGGTCGAGTCATTGGTGCAGTTAGAGCTACTATCGCAAGCGACCGAGAAGGAAAATATCTTAGTTTCTGATAAAGAAATCCTAAGCTTCATTCAGGACATGAACGAATTCAAAAAAGATGGTCAATTCCAACCTTCATATTATTTCCAATTGCTAGAAGCGAACCGGTTGTCGCCAACCAGCTTTGAAAGCAAAATCAAAAAACAAGTTCAAACACAACGCACTCGCCAGTTGTTTGAATCTGTTTCTCGTCCATCTCAGCTGGAAGTGGATAAGTTAAATGAACTCAGCCGCCAGCAATGGAACATTCAGTTCGTAAAACTGGATCGTGAAGAGCAAGGCAAGAAAGTGGCGGTGTCTGATGGGGAAATCGCAGAACATTTAGCTAAGGATGAATTTAAAAAACGTGTGAACAGTTATTTTGAAGCAAACCGTTCAAAGTACGATGCTCCTGAAAAAGTATCTGCACAAGTTATCGTGGCTAACTTTACGCCTGGAAATGCCGCGACGGAAAAGAAAGCCATGGATAAAATTATGGACGTTCAAGCTAAGGCCGCGACGGAAGACTTCGGAGCATTGGCTCAGAAGTATTCGGACGATGTGGGCACTAAAAACAAAAAAGGTGACCTAGGTTACTTTGCTCGTGGTGAAAAAGAAGTGGCTTTAGAGAACGCCGCATTCTCATTAGAGGTAGGTAAGGTTTCGGCTCCAGTTAAGGGTTTTTCGTCCTACCAACTTGTGAAATTGACAGATCGTAAGGCGGCGACAAAAGCTGAATTGGCATCAGTGGAAAGAAAAATCGCAGCGGAATTGTTAGGTAAAGATAAATTTGAATCTCTACAAGCTCAGTTAGCAGAAAGTTTAAAATCTGGCCAAGTAGAAGCGGTAAATGCGGCTTTGAAAAGTATGGGGCTAAATTGGGAAGAAACTGGTTTCTTCAGTTTGGATGCCGCGCAAATTCCTAAATTGATGGAAAAAGAATTGAAAATGGCGGCATTAGAATTGACTCCGAAAAGTACGCTTTCAAAACAATTAGTGACAGTTAGAAACTTGCACTATGTTTTACATTTGAAAGATACAAAAACAGTCGAGCTAGATAAAAATAGAAATGAAGCGAAATCGATGACTCAACAGGCTTCGAATCAATTGCAAGACGACTGGATCCAGCAATTCAGAAGTACAAGCAACGTTCAAATTAATCCAATGGTACTTGAGTAATACTTATGGCAAACACCCAGCCGACGTTTTTAAGACGGTTCGAGGTGTTTGCCCGTATTTCTAACGGCAAGTCCGCCGTCATTTTAGAACAAGTTCAAATTACTTTAGGTTTTGCCGGTCCCGTTGATAGGGAATCGGGGATGGTGCTGAATCTGACGGATGTCGACGAGTGGATTCGGCAATTTAAAACCGCGACAAATAAGAAATCCTATGCCAGTCGCTGGGCCCTTTGCCGTTCAGTCGTCGCAAAATTTAAATCGTTAATTGATCGTAAAGAATTCGTTGAAGTTCGTTTTAAATTCCATAACTTTGAAGTAATGTACAAGAACTCTGACGTGTTTATTAAATGGCATCAGCACTCCGTAGTCAGCACTGACCAGATCAGATGGCTGTCTCCGGTGGCGTTGCAACTTCAATGTAAAACAAAAAAATGGCCGCCGGTAAGTCCTGCGGTCGAATCTAAAATCATAAAAAGTCTAAAAACTATTCGATTGGGTAAGCAGAAATGGTCTGTGTCAGGGACTGCATTCTGTAGCTTTGAATACGTTGATCCAAACTTAGGTATCACGGTTTTTATTTAGTCTGAGCACCTAACAATGTGGGTATTTCGATATAAATTATTTTAAAATAAATTTATTAGAGAACGCTTCAGGAAGTAAATCTTTGAAAAGCATCTTTTTGAATTCTTTGCGATTATTTCCAAAAAACACGACGGTTTTAGGCGAGCAGAATTCGGACATCACCTGACGGCATAGTCCACATGGTGGCCATTGATCTTTTTCACTCGATACGACAACCACCGCTTGCAGAGGCAATGTCATGTTGTGTGAAATACCTTTCCAAATAGCCACGCGTTCCGCGCAGACAGTGCCACCATACGATGAATTTTCAACATTACAGCCGGTATATTCAAAGCCTTTGGCGTCAAGGATTGTAGATCCAATGTGAAAACCAGAATAAGGGGCATAGGCATTTTTTTGAACTGCGTATGCACTTTCGATCATTGATTTAAGAATCGGGTTTTTAACTTGCGAGTATTTAAATTTTTTAGCACTGATCATTTTATTCCATCCAAAAAAGGAATTGCAATATTCAGTGAATTGAAAACTTTGGCAAGGGATAAAAGCGGTAATCCTTGAATCGCGGTAAAATCTTCGGTCTTTAACGAGTCCACCAATTGAATCCCATGTTTTTCGATTTTATACGAACCGGCGCAATCCAGAGGCTGGTCTAATTTCACATAGGCCGTGATTTGTTCGAAGGATAGGGGTTTTAAGGTGATTTGAGTGATATTTAAAATGTCGATGCCTTTCAGGCCATCGAAAACTGTGCAGGCGGTCACAAGTTCGTGGGTTTTGCCCTGCATTCTTAGGAGTTGAGCGATAGCTTTTTCTTCGGTTCCTGGTTTGCCTAAAATATCACCTTCGAAAGCAACCAATTGATCTCCCGAAATAGTGATGGTGTCGGGTTTTGCGATCGAGGCGCCTTTTTCATAACTTAGCTTTTGGGCAATGGCGTGAGGATGCTTTAGAGCCGCTACGATTTGATGTTTAACACTGTCTTCGTCAAACATTGGTTTAACGCCTTTAAAGGGAATCCCTAGGGTCGCCAGTTGCTGGTGACGGTACGGAGAAGTACTGGCTAAAACGATTTTCTTCATGCTATAACCCATCACATGATCACGGTCGACGCAATTAAAAAATCCTCAGACACTGACCAGATTCCACTAAAATGGGTTGGTATGGAAAACGTCGTATTGCCCGTTTCTTGTGAATGGAATAATCAAAAAACCAATCTTATTTGTGATTTCGATATTTTTGTGAATCTGGTGAATCCGTCAAAAGGTATTCACATGTCACGGTTGTACGAATTATTGATCCAGTACACGCAGACAGAAACGCTGGCGTTGTCGGGTGTTCGTCGACTGCTAACAGCCTTCATACAATCACAAAATGGGTTAAGTACTGAGGCAAAAATTTCGCTTTCATTGGTCATGCCAGTGACTGAGAAAACTTTAAAATCTGAAAAATTTTATTTTAAAACTGTACCGGTCTATTTTGATTTTATTTTGGCGAATGGATTTGTCAAAACAGAAGTGAAATTTAAATTGGACTATTCAAGCACCTGCCCTCAATCGGCAGCCCTGGCTCATCAGTTGACGATTGGAGAGTTTGAAAAACAAAGTGGGGTAAAAACAGCCGCAGAGTTGACCCAATGGTATTCCCAACGTGGATTTATTGCGACTCCGCATGCTCAGCGAAGCGAATTGAGTTTAACGGCTGTGGTGACAGAGGAATTTGACCTTTCGGAATTTGCCGCTTTGTTTCAAGGTGTCGAGCAATGTTTAGGGACACCCACGCAAGGAATCGTGAAGCGGGAAGATGAGCAGGAATTTGCGCGTTTGAATGCAAGCAATTTGATGTTTTGCGAAGATGCGGCTCGCAAGTTGACCGTATTTCTAAAGCGATCGTCAGATTTGGTTTCCGGTCAGGGCAAAGTCAGTCATTTTGAATCGCTACACTCCCATAACGCCGTCGCGTATTTTGATTTTTAGTTAGGGAAAACTGACTCATCGACTAATCAACAATAGGAAAATTTGACAATCACTCTCGACTGCAACAATGTTGATTCAACATATTGAACTATCCATTGACGAATCGGAGGTCATTTGCAGCCAATCATTCTTGAAAATGTAAAAAAGAACTACCAGCTTGATAAAGTCACCGTCTCGGCGTTGAAGGGTGTAGATCTTAAAATTGATGCCGGTGAATTCACCGTTATCGCTGGTCCCAGCGGTTCCGGTAAAACGACAATTTTAAATTTAATTGGCTGTGTGGATACTGCGTCTGAAGGAAAAGTCGTTGTCGGTGGGCAGGAAACCGGCAAGCTCAGCGAAAAGCAATTGACGGATTTGAGACTGCACACCATCGGTTTTATTTTTCAATCCTTTAATTTAATTCCTGTTTTGAACGTGGTGGATAATGTTGAATTTCCGTTGTTGTTGCAAAATAAGCTTTCCCCGAATGAACGTCGCAATCAAGTGATGCGATTTATCGAGCGTGTTGGCTTAAGCCAGTATGCGCATCATCGTCCTAGCGAATTATCAGGCGGTCAGCGGCAAAGGGTTGCGATCGCACGAGCTCTCGTAACGCGACCTCAAATTGTTTTGGCTGATGAACCTACCGCTAATTTGGATTCAGTGACTGGGCAAAATATTATCGATTTAATGAAAGAGATCAATACTTCGGAAAAAACGACATTCCTATTTTCTACGCACGATCATTCTATTATGAATCAAGCACGACGAATTATTCGTTTGCATGACGGCCGTATCCAGGAAAAAGCATGACACATTGGATGGTATTAAAAATTGCGGCTCGCAATGTTTTCTTACACCGAATGCGAACATTGGTAGTGGGTTCTATTTTGACTTTTGGCGCCTTCTTGGCGGTACTGGGGCACTCGTTTGTCGATGGTATTTCTAAAGGAATGGAGCATAGCACAACTCAAAGTATTACGGGCGATTTGCAAGTTTATAGCGAAAATGCGAAAGATCAATTGTCGGTCTTTGGAAATATGGATGGCTCCCCGGTGGATGTCGGTCACATGCCCAGTTTTTCAAAAACTCAAAAAGAATTGGCAACACATTCGCAAGTGGCTTCGGTGGTACCGATGGGTACCAGCTTTGCGCAAGTGAGCCCCGGAAATATCCTTGATCATTTCCTAGAAAAACTTCGTAAAACGTATAAGGACCCTAAAAGAAATACGGTGGATTTGGAATCACAGAAACGTCGTGTGCGCTTTTTGGTCCAGGAAATTCAGAAAAACTTAGAAGGTAAATTCGAAGAAATTGGAATTCTGTCGGCTGCAGATGCCGCGCAAGCAAAGGTAAACTTGGAAAAAGTTTCGAGAGATGATTTCTGGAATGATTTTGATCCCAACTACGAAGACAAGATTGAGTTTTTGGCCAACAAGATCGCGCCATTAATTTTTGACGACAATATGATTTTCTTTAGCTATGTGGGAACCGATCCTCAATTATTTAAAGAAAAATTTCCTCAATTTGAAATCGTCAAAGGGGAAATGATTCCTCCAGGGACGCGTGGCTTTTTATTTCATGACTATTTTTATGAAAACATGGTCAAACACCGTATCGCGCGGCGTTTGGATCAAATTAAAAAGAAAATGAAAGATGACAACCTAACGATCGCAGGCAGTAAAGAGATACAAGATCAGATCAAAGCCAATGTTGAACAATCCGCGGAAATTTATTTGCAACTGGGGCCGGCGGAAACAGAGACTTTGTCTGCAAAACTAAACACCCTGCTGGGAACGAACGAAAAAGACTTCCGTGCTTTATTAAAAAATTATCTAGATATGAAAGACGACAATTTTCACGCACGCTACGATTTCTTCTATAAAGAGATTGCACCGCACGTGATTCTCCATCGTGTGCAGATTGGTGATGTATTGCCATTGTCGGCGTTCACTAAAGGCGGCTCTTCTACGGCAGTAAATATAAAAGTTTATGGTACATTTCGATTCAAGAGCTTTGAAAATTCTCCGCTTGCGGGAAACTTCAGTTTAATGGATTTAGTGTCACTGCGTGAACTCTATGGTTTCTTGACGGATGAGCGCCGCGAACAAAATAAAGAAATCGAAGCCGAAATGGGACTGAGTGATGTTGGGCGTGATTCCATTGAGGATCTGTTCTCGGGCGCAGCCACGGAAACTGAAACCAAAAAAGTAGCGCCAACTAAAAAAGTAGATCTGAGCTTTACCAAAAGAGTAGTGGGATCTAACTACTCTTCCGAAGAGCTTAACAACGGCATCTACCTCCATGCGGCGGTCTTTCTAAAGGACAAAGCTAAGCTAAGTTCCGTGTTGGAAGATTTAAATGAAATGTCTAAACGCGAGAAACTAGGTTGGAAAGCGGTTTCTTGGCAGGATGCCGCCGGTATGATCGGTCAAATGACGTTCATGATGAAAGCGATCTTAAATATTTTCATCGGAATTTCTTTGTTGTTGGCTGGATTCATGATTATGAATTCGCTACTCATGGCCGCGATGGATCGCAAGCAAGAAATCGGCACGATGAGAGCCATCGGTGCGCACGGCCAATTTATTTATCGTTTATTCTTTTATGAAACATTGTTTATCAGTCTTTTGTTTGGAGGCATCGGTGTGATTCTAGGTTCGCTGGTTGTCTTATTGATTGGGAAAACAGGAATTCCGGCCAAAGGCGACGTAGCTACATTTTTCTTTTCCGGACCCAGGTTGTTTCTGCATTTAAATCCAAGCTTAGTTTTCATTGTCATTGCCATCATGATGGTAATAGCCATTTTAGCAACCCAGTATCCGGCTTGGAAGGCTATGAAAATTTCACCACTTCAAGCGATGCAAAAGAGAGAATAATATGAATGTTTATTTTATTATTGCTTTAAGAAATATTATTCAACGACGTGTGCGTAGTTTGATGCTTGCCGGTTCGATCGTTGCGGTTTCCGTTATTTTTTCGTTGCTTCTAGCGCTTGTAAATGGCGTGCAAAAAACAATGGTGGGAAATGGAACGGCCTTGATGACGGGGCACTTGAATATTGCGGGGTTTTATAAAATCAGTCAAAGTTCGGCAAACCCTCAGGTGACAAAATATCCACCACTGATAAAATACGCGAAAGAAAAAATTCCCGAAGCGGAGATCATTGTGGATCGCGTGAAGGCCTACGGAAAGGTGATCTCGGAAACGGACTCTACAATGATTCCTATGTGGGGCGTCGGCATGGAACAAGAACAAAATGTTTTAGGCCGTCTCGAGGTTGTGGACTCAAAAGATCCAAATCACAGAAGTGATCTTAACAAGCTTAGCGAACGTGGCACCATTGCACTATTTGAGGTGCATGCTAAAAAATTGAAAGTGAGTGTCGGCGACATGGTGACGGTGTCTTTACCGACCTACCGAAACATGAATAATACAAAAGACGTCAAGGTCGTAGCGATTTTGAAAGACGTCGGGATGATGTCGCAGTTCAACGCCTACCTAAATTCTCATGACGTGCGAGAACTTTATCAAAACAAACAGGACTCAACCGGACAAATCATGATTTATCTGAAAGATTTAACTCAGTTGCAAGCTGTTGAAGCGCGTATGCGCAAAGACCTGAGTGAAATGGGTTATATTTTGATGGACAAAGAAGCGAACCCCTTTTGGATGAAATTTGATCGCGTGGCCGGAGAATCTTGGACGGGGCAGAAATTAGACATCACAACCTGGGAAGATGAAACATCATTTTTGAAATGGGTAGTGAGTTTACTGGGTGCTTTGACATTTATTCTGACGATTGTTCTGTCTATTATCATCGTAATGGGTTTAATCAACGCACTTTGGATGTCCGTTAAGGAAAGAACCACAGAAATTGGAACTCTACGTGCCATAGGCATGCAGAAATCAAAGGTGTTATGGATGTTCATGCTAGAGTCGATGATTCTATCAGTGTCTTCAACATTCGTGGGTCTGATATTAGCGGCCATCATTAGTGGCGTATTAAACGCGGCAGCGATTCCGTTAGAAAATGATGCATTTAAAATGTTCTTGATGACGAATAATCTGTCTTTTAATTTCGGTGGTGCCCAAGCCCTAATAACGTTCTTTTCGTTAGTTATCTTTTTCACGATTGGTTCCCTGATTCCGGCATTTCAGGCAGCGAAGTTAAGTCCCATCGTGGCCATCAATCAGTCTTAAGGAGTATTATATGACAAAATCGGTATTAAAAATTTTAGTGTCCATCGCGTTGCTTCCTTGCCTTACATGGGCAGAAAAAGAAAAGAAAGAAGAGCTCAGTCAGGGGCAAGCTGATGAAATCATTAAGTTGGTGGATGATCGTCAGCGCAATTCAGGCGATTACAAATCTTTGGTATTCGTAAAAGAGACAGAGAAAAATAAAGAGCCCCGATTGTTCCAGGCGATGGTGTATCGACGTGATGATGATGATAAATTTATGATTTTATTCACCAAACCGAAAGAAGAAGCCGGTAAAGCTTATTTGAAAATCGATAAGAATCTTTGGAACTACGATCCGGGAACGGGCAAGTGGGAAAGGCGCACAGAGCGCGAAAAATTAGCTGGTACCAATTCACGTCGTAGCGATTTTGACGAATCTAGACTTACCGTTGAATACACCACCAAATATGAAGGTTCAGACAAGCTAGGTACCTATAAAGTGTACAAATTTAAACTGACGGCTAAGGAGGGCGTTGATGTGGCCTATCCGATTTTAAGTTTATGGGTGGATCAAGCCGACAAGAATATTTTAAAACGTGAAGAGTACGCCTTGAGCGGAAAATTAATGCGCTCTTCATTTTATCCGAAATGGAATAAGAAATTCAGCGAGTCAAAAAAAGGTGATGTTTGGATTCCAGAGGAGATTCGCATTTTTGACGAATTGGAAAAGGGTAATTCTACCATTGTTCTAATTAAAGAAACCGATCTGGGAAAGTTAGAAGAGAACATGTTCACGAAAGCATGGATTGAAAGTAAGAGTAAGTAATGACAAAGATGTTAAAATCACTAATCGTAGTTTTTTTGCTGGCTTCCATAGCTCGAACAGAGGAGTTTCCTGGCGAGACACCAACAACAGCGATTGAAGATGAGTTTGAAAAAGGTTTTTCAAAAAACAAAGGAATGCGTGACGAAGACCATCGTTTTGTCGAAGGTGACCGTTTGAAAATTGGTGGTTACCTACAAGCCGAATGGATGGCGTATCAGTTGGAAAATTCGGCCACACAAGATTTTATTACCAGCCCCATGACTTTAGAACTGTACATGGACGCGCAGCTCAGAAATGATGTTCGTGCTTTTTTTAAAGGTCGTTTGCTGCATGATGCTTCCGTGGATGAATCAGTTCCGTCTCCGTTTACTGGCGCACCTCAAAAGCAAAACAGTAGTGTTCTGGATGAAATGAAAATCAGTTTTCACACTCAGAGAAAAATATTTTGGACTATCGGTCGCCAGAAAATCAAATGGGGAGCTTCGAAATTTTGGAATCCGACAGATTTCCTGAATATGCAAAAGCGCGATTTCTTGCGCCAGGAAGATTTGCGATCTGGTGTTTCTATGGTGAAGGCCCATATTCCGTGGAAAGATGCGAATTTCTATATTTTAGGAGTGAACGAAGCGGCCAGTGAAAGCAGTCAAAACGGTTTAGGTGGACGCTTCGAATTGCCGTTCCAAACCGCTGAGTGGTCCGTTTCTAGTTATAGTCGCAAAGGTCAGAAAACTAAATTAGGCTCTGATATTTCATTCGCTATGGGCGATTTCGACGTTTATTTTGAAGGCGCTCAGACTGATTTCGCGACGGACAAAAGTGCCAGTGGTGGTTTGTCGTATGAATTTAAATATAACGATGAAGATACGGCGATGTTAGGTGTCGAAGGATTCTGGCAAGAAAATGGAGTGGACGATAAGGCCAGCTATATGGCTTTGGTGACTTCTGGAAAGTTTGTTCCTTTCTATGTGGGCAAGTCCTACACAGCGGCCTCACTCTATATGTTGAAGCCAGGCTCATGGAACAATTCGAACGTGTTGTTTTTCGCTATGTCCAACAATAATGATCGTAGTCAGTACTATCGAGTAACTTGGATTTACACCGGGGCTTCGGATTTACAATGGACCGTGGCTTTGGGGGGGCGTACCGGCGCAACGGGTTCAGAAATGAAGTTATTCAACCAAACATATGATGGTTGGGTGCAAATGCGAGTTGCTTTTTAGAATCAGCGTGGTGGCGGCAGAGATTGGCCGTTATGGTCTTTTAACGCGTAGTTTGAGAAATTCTAATTGAAAATGATTATCATTTCAGGTATTCCCCCATGCAGGGAGAGTTCAACTATGTTTAACCATTCAAACCGTCAAAGTGAAACCGTACTGCCAATTCCATCGAGCAATGAAACCAGTTATTTTGACGAAAGCTGGACGGAAGAAGATTTAAAACAAATCATTCGCAAGATGAATTTGAAAGTCACACCTCAACGCATTTTGATTTTACAAACTTTGCACGAAGGCCGAGTTCATATCACAGCGCAAGAGCTTTATGAGAAAGTGCAGAAAATCAATTCTGATGTGGGGTTCGCTACTGTTTATCGATTCCTAAAAGGTATGGCCGAAGCCCGTGTAGTGACAGAGTTGCGCATGGGATCTATGCCAACACGCTATGAATTAACTCCGAAGAAACATCATGATCATATGACGTGCACAGCGTGCGGGAAAATCGTTGAATTTCAGAACAAAAACATAGAAGATCATCAAGAAAAAGTGGCCAAGCAATACGGCTTCAAGCTGACTCATCACGTTCTTGAACTCTATGGAATTTGTACTTCATGCCAGATGAAAAAATAAATGACTTTATAATCATTAAAAATGCGCGCGAACATAATCTCAAAGAAATTGATATCAAGATTCCGCGCAATAAAATTACGGTTTTAACTGGACTTAGTGGCTCAGGAAAATCGTCGTTGGCATTTGACACCATTTATGCCGAAGGACAACGTCGTTACATCGATAGTTTGTCATCGTATGCAAAGAATTTCTTAGATCAATTGAAGAAACCAGAATTAGATTCCATCACGGGTTTATCGCCGGCGCTTGCCATTGATCAAAAGTCAGCCGGAACAAATCCTCGTTCTACAGTGGGCACTATAACTGAAATTTACGACTACCTTCGTTTGCTTTTTGCCAAAGTCGGCGTACCCGAATGTCCGACCCATCATATTCCTGTTGAATCACAAACACCGCAGGACATGTTAGAAGGTGTGCTTCGTTTAGGGGAAGGTTCAAAGGTTTTTATTTTAGCTCCGATGGCGCAAAATAAAAAAGGCGAGTTTTTGGCTGAATTTCAAAAATGGTTTAAGAAGGGATTCATCAAAGCCAAAGTTGATGGCGAGTTTATCGAGTTAGATAAAGCGAAAAAATTAACGAAAACTAAAGCTCATAATATTGATCTGGTTGTGGATCAGGTCATCGTTAAAGATAGCGTAAAGACGCGTATTGCGGAAAGTTTAAATACCGCGATTCAAATGGCCGATGGTCAAGTGATCATTGAAACGACTCAAGGTAAACGGACTTTGTTTTCATTAAAGTCATCGTGTCCAGTCTGTGGCTTTGCCTTCCCGGAATTAGAACCGCGTTTATTTAGCTTCAATAATCCGCGTGGTTATTGTGAAACGTGTAAAGGTCTTGGGACTTTAGATTTCATTGAAGAAGAAGTGTACGCTGATGGTGATGAAGGATCTCGAAAATTAGAAAAAGTTAAATACGTTTTGAAAAACCAATCCCAATCCGAAGACGACGAAGAAAATTCATTCGAGCCAGAGATTCAAGATTGCCCGGACTGCCATGGTGGACGATTAAAACCTGAAAGTCTGAATGTCAAAATCACAGACAAAAATATTGTTGAACTAGCGAACCTAAATTTAACGGAGCTGAAAACGTGGCTTGATAATTATGCTCAAGGTAAAAAGTTAAAAGAGCGCGAGAAGTATTTAGCCGATAAAATCATCGCGCAAATTCAATCGCGTATTCAGTACTTGTTGCAGGTGGGTACCGGTTACTTGAGTCTGAATCGCACAGCTCGAACTTTGTCGGGTGGTGAATCTCAGCGTATTCGTTTAGCGACGCAAGTGGGATCTTCGTTAATTGGAATCCTGTACGTGATGGATGAACCAAGCATCGGTCTTCATCCGCGCGATCATCATCGTTTATTAAAAGTAATTGAAGAACTACGGGATCGAGGCAATACGGTTCTGCTTGTCGAGCATGACGAAGACACAATTCGTGCGTCTGATTTTGTGGTCGATCTAGGTCCCGGCGCTGGTAAATATGGCGGCGAGATTTTAGCGCAAGGAACGCCAGCAGAAATCGAGAAAAATAAAAATTCAATCACGGGGCAGTATCTGAGCGGTGCGAAGAGCGTACCAATGCCAGCAAAGCGTCGTCCTGGTAACGGTAAGTTTATCGAAATCAAGGGTGCTCGTGGCAATAATTTAAAAAATGTCGATGCAAAAATCCCGTTGGGGTTGTTCCTGTGTGTGACGGGTGTTTCTGGAAGCGGAAAAAGTACGCTGATCATGGATACGCTCTACAAACATTTAGCGGCCAAGTTTTATAAAGCACAAGTCAAGGCATCGCCATTTGATTCCATCACGGGACTAGAGCATATCGATAAAGTGATCGAGATCGACCAAAAGCCGATCGGTCGTACGCCTCGTTCAACGCCAGCGACCTATGTTGGATTGTTGCCTTTGATTCGAGATCTTTACGCGCAAATTCCGGAATCAAAACTGCGTGGTTATGGTCCGGGCCGTTTTAGCTTTAACACCAAAGGTGGTCGCTGCGAAACCTGCCAAGGTCATGGTCAAATCAAAATGGAAATGCACTTTTTAACAGATGTGTATGTTCCGTGTGATGTGTGTCAGGGAAAACGCTATAATCGAGAAACTTTGGTTGTAAAATACAAAGATAAAAATATCTCTGACGTTCTAGAAATGTCGGTTGTCGAAGCGCTGGATTTTTTCAAAAACCACAGTCAGATTCATAGAAAACTAGAAACGCTGAACCAAGTAGGTTTGAGTTACATGACTCTGGGGCAAAGTTCGACGACGTTGTCGGGCGGTGAAGCTCAGCGTGTGAAATTATCGAAGGAACTTTCTAAACGCAGTACGGGTAAAACTCTGTATATTTTGGATGAACCAACAACGGGCCTTCACTTTGAAGATATCCGTAAACTGGTTGAACTTTTACAAGAGCTAGCTGAGCAAGGCAACACCGTCATGGTGATTGAGCACAATCTTGAAGTAATTAAAACTGTCGATCACATCATAGATTTAGGCCCCGATGGCGGCAATGCTGGCGGTGAAATTGTAGTGACGGGAACGCCAGAACAAGTCGCCAAAAATTCGCGCAGTGAAATTGCTAAATTCTTGAAACCGATTCTGGCTAACGGATCTGGGAAAAAAGTCAGCGTGCCAGTTGATATGAAGGTTTTGAAATAATTTCTGAAAAAGCTTCTTGGTTTAGAATGAAGCTTTTCCTATAACGCTACCCGTGTAAAAGAGTTTGTCGCCATAGTTTCCAGTACCTTCTCCGAATTGGCCGATGGATAAACTTGGTATTAAGCTAAATCCCTCTGAAAGGTTAACTTTTGAATACGCAGTCAGAGTTGTAAACGATAATCCCGAGTTCTCGTATTCATAACCATTGGACTTGCTAGTGCTTCTTTCAATTTTAGTATAATCGATTGATCCACCGAGGCTGGCTTTAGTTACATTAATTTCTGTAAAAAGTGACGCATTTTGAATGTTTCCGCCAGTGGATTTACTTTCTGACTTAACACCATCTGTATTTGTGAATTTATAGGTTCTTTCAGAGCGAAACGAATAAGAAATAGTTCCACCAGCAACTAGATTCGAATTATTATTATAAACGGAGAGTGTTGGAATCAACGAGCTGCCGCCGTCTTTAGCGTCAGATTCAGAATCGGAGTCAGAGATGTCTTTGCTTTCGTTAACACCCGTAGAAACTTTCGCAGAAAGGGCCAAGAGTATCGTAACAGGTACTGTTCGAATTCGACCACCTACGGTGATGAGTGGATCACTGACACCGTTGATACTGGAACTATTATCACTCGTGTAGTCCGGCGTATCATTACTAACCCAGTGGGATCTAATTTTTGCTTGAGTGTGGTTAACGGTTGTTCCGATAAAAATAGCGTCGCTCAATGCATGGGCGGCAGAAAATGTTCCGATCGTATAATCGGAATCAGATTTTACTGAACCGTACGTCTGACGATTGCTAATCTTAATTTTGGCAGCGGATAAACCAAATGCGATTTCAGTTCCTTCAGAAGGTGCTAAAAAATTAGATCTCAGTACCAGATCGTAGGGGCTTTTAGAAACGTAAAAGGCTGTTGGCGTGGTCTCATTGGATTTTGAAGTGGTCGTTTGACGGTATTCAGTTGAGCCGTTTGGAATGCTGGATTTCCCAGGCGCACCTAAAACAGACAGTGATGAAAGTGCAATCATGGCAGACACCCAATTAGATTTAATCATAGCAAGTCCCCTTAAAAATGAGGTTTAAATTTGCGTAAGATTATGTGATTGATGCAGTAAAATCCAATGTCATCTGTTTTTACATGAACTATTTACGTGGTAGAAACTCTAGCCATCAGTTGCCGGTAAATCACCTCTTTCAATACAAGTGGTTTCCGTTCGGCAAGAGTCTTTGCATACGGGTCTGTCGAAATGTCAAAATCCAATTCTAATGTATCGGATTTTAAAATTACCCTCACCGCATTTTGGGTATCTTGAGTAATAGAAATCCAAGCCATATGTGGAGGTATTGTTCCATTTGGAATTAACTGAGGCGGTGCGGGATGGTTGAAATACGACACTGTTTGTTTATCCCATTCATTCACCCATAGTTTAAAATCGGCAAAGATACCTCCGCGGGTGACATCGTCAATTAAAGTCAGAGCTGATCTGGATTGAAAAAAGGATTTGAAAAAATCAGGGTAGGGATATTTGTTTTTATAAATTAAAATAGGCCGTAGCGTTTTCTCGATCGCCGCCACGAGCGGTTTATTTTTGTCTTCTTGCGATTTCAAGTAGGTAATTTTCACTTCGACATAAGGCAGATGAACTCGATAGCCCACCACTACGTCGTAATCTTTCACCAAGTTTTCAATTTGGTAAGCGACTTCGCTTTCCCCAAGCCCCATCGTATTCCAAATTTCCGTAATCTCGGCGTCTGATTTTACTGAATGATCTTGAATCCACTGACGCAAATAATTTTCTAAAACACTTTGAACTTCTTTAGGTGGGCCGGGTAGGACAAAAATTTCTTTGCCTTTAGCTGATAGGTGAAAACCATGGGCTGTACCCTTGGAATTTTCCATCACATGCGCGCCTACAGGAAACATGGCTTGATGTTTTTGAAAATCGCGTACTACGACTCCACGTTGAGTTAAAATATCTTGGATATGCGACCAAACCGACTCATCGAGCTGTAATTCTTTACCAGACCATTCACTGACCATATCGCGAGTGAAATCATCTGTTGTGGGTCCGAGGCCTCCATACACGAATAACCAATCCGTTTCCGGGGCTACAAAGTCGAAGGACTGCATGATCAATTTGCGATCGTCCGGTACTACAATATGCATCTGATTCTTGATGCCCATCTCTTGTAAATATTTTGCAATGGTGGGGGAATTCGTGTTCAGTGTCTGAGCAGAGGTTAATTCCGTTCCAATAGCAATATGACTGGCTCTGATGGTTTTCATGGCCTTGAGCCTATACCCATTTTAGGGTTTTCCGCAAGGCGTAAAAATTGGCTAGAGTAAGCGATTTACTTTCGCGCTAAGCCTTTGTATAGATGAGCCTTCTCAAAACTAAGGACTGACTATGACTCATTACAAAAGCTATGATTTGTATAACCCAACTGAAGAACACAAGATGCTGCGCGAAACGCTGGCTCAGTTCACTCAGTCAGAAGTGGAGCCACAAGCTCATGAATTCGACCGTAAAGAAAACTTCAACTTAGATCTTTTTAGAAAAACGGCGGAGTTAGGTTTAATGGGTATCACAGTTCCTGAAGAATACGGCGGCGCAGGAATGGATGCGACAGCAGCGGTTATCGTTCATGAAGAATTATCCTCTTCGGATCCTGGTTTTGCGTTAGCTTATCTGGCTCACTCGATGTTGTTAGTGAATAACTTAGCTCAGAATGGTTCTGAAGAACAAAAAAAGAAGTATCTTCCGAAAGTCTGCTCGGGTGAATGGATCGGCGCGATGGGTATGTCAGAGCCTCACGTAGGAACAGATGTTCTGGGTATGACGTCCACGGCAGAAAAAAAGGGTGATAAGTACATCCTTAACGGTCGTAAAATGTGGATCACCAACGGGACCATCGATGAAAACAAAACTCCCTGCGATTTAGTTTTAGTTTACGCTAAAACAGGCGAGAAAAATGGTCGTCCGTTAGTTTCATCATTCCTAGTTGAAAAAGGCATGAAGGGTTTCTACGTAGGACAAAAAATCAAAGATAAATTGGGTATGCGTGCTTCAAACACAGCCGAACTTGTTTTTGAAAACTGTGAGGTGCCGCTAGCGAACTTGATCGGCCATGAAGGTGATTCGATGATTCACATGATGAAGAATTTAGAGATCGAACGTCTAACGTTAGCAGCGATGGCTTTGGGTATCGCTCGTCGCAGTATTCAAATCATGAACAAATATGCGATCGAACGAGAAGCTTTCGGAAAATCACTGAATTTCTTCGGTCAAATCCAAAAGCACATCGGCGATTCGTATGCGGAATACAAAGCGGCTAAAGCCTACGTATACGAAACAGCCCGTAATTTAGATATCAACAAAGAGGGCAATCGCTTAGATAGTGATGGTGTTAAACTAGTAGCTACGACGATGAGTAAAAACGTGGCTGATAGAGCGATCCAAGTATTGGGTGGTTATGGTTATGTTGGTGAATACGTAGTTGAGCGCCTATGGAGAGATGCGAAGTTATTAGAAATTGGTGGCGGCACACTGGAAGCTCACCAAAAAAATATCACGCGTGATCTAGTTAAAAACCCAAGCGTTTTAGATATCTAATGTTTCCGCATTCTGAAGAAATTGAAGTTTCACCTCATTTGAAGGTGAACTACAAATTAGTTTTAGACTTGTTGCTGCCGCAGATAACCCAAGAGCGTCAGCAACGTTTCAAAGAAGTCCTATCACATCGCACGTTCGAGGTCGCAACCGTTTGTGAAAGCATTTACGATCACGGCAACATTTCTGCTGTGATTCGCAGCGCTGAAGCGTTTGGATTTGCGCCATTTCACATAATTGAAACTAGCGATAAATTTAAAAATTCGGCTCGAGTCACTCGTGGTGCAGAAAAATGGGTGGAATCACGCAAATGGAAATCGACGGCTTCAGCGGTTGATTTTCTAAAATCTGAAAAACGTAAACTTATCGTCACATCATTGGATGCAAATGTAGCTATCGATGATATTGATTTCTCGCAGCCGGTGGCACTAGTGATGGGAAATGAAAAAGATGGTGTGTCAGAAGAAATGAAGGCTGCGGCAGACTATCGCATCAAGATTCCAATGTATGGCTTTGTGCAAAGTTTTAATATTTCGGTAGCGGCTGCGATTAGTTTGCATCATATTTCGCAAAAACGAAAACAGGCGGGACTTGTTTCGGAATTGACGGAACTTCAACGTGATATATTAAAAGCTCACTACGTTTTACGTACGCTGGATTCGGGTGCAGATCAATTACAAGAGTATTTCAATAGACAAGGTTAAACGATGGCTAAGAAAAAAATATCAAGAGCAGAAGAACTAAAAAATTTCAAACTCGGCGAAACGCAAACGGACTACAGTTCAGATTACAATCCTAAATTGCTTGAGGCGTTCCAAAACAAGAATCCGGGCAAGATTGCCTGGACGTCATTCATCTGTACTGAATTTACGTCTTTATGTCCAAAGACTGGCCAGCCCGATTTTGCGAAGATCTTTATTAACTACATTGCTGACAAAGAAATGATCGAAAGCAAATCTTTAAAATTATATCTATTCAGTTTCCGCAATCACGGCGATTTCCACGAAGATTGCGTGCAAACGATCTGTGACGATATCGTGGATTTGATTAAACCACTCTATATTGAAGTCGTGGGTGAATTCACACCTCGTGGTGGTATTGCGATTTATCCTTATGCAAGTTTTGCAGATAAGAGCGCGCGTTTTCAAAAACTGCGTGACGATCGTTTGATGAACTATGCTCCGGGTAAGTATTCGATGGAACTTTCAAAACTGTACTGAACAACAGCATGGGTTTGTGTGATTACGGAGTTTTAGAAATTTTAGTAATCGTCACGTCGTGCGTTGAATTCATGTTGTTGCATGAAACATAGCCTAATAATGTACATGTGATTAAAGCAGAAATTAAAATCGTCTTGCGAAGCACTTTTCAAATCCTTTTCAAAATGGCTTTTTGCAGAAGGGAATTCAAGGCAGTCTAAACGAGTCTGAAGTTCCCATTCCCTTGGCCCGTCAGAAACTCATCTAGATGCTCGATAACTTATTTTGGGATAAGTATTTAAATGAGTCTAAACAATTTTTTTTATAAAGATAGATTTCATCTTTTGATTTTGGTTAGGAAAATCGAAATCTAGACTTTGGTAAGGAGTCTTTTCTAACACGAACTTATATGATCTTTCAGGTAGAGCTCTGCGCACTTGCTGAACCAAACCTTCTGAATTCCACTTTTCAAAATTAGTCGAGAACAAGATGTGTCCTTCAGGATTCAGGCACTGAAAGCAACTTTGCAGTAGTAAATCGACGTCTTTCTCAATTTGGAAAACACCTTTATCTGAACGGCCAAATGTAGGTGGATCGCAAACGATCAAATCCCATTTTCTATTTTTGTTAATGGCACCTTTCATAAAGTGCATTGTATCTGCGCTCCAGAACTGGAACTGGGGCGCTATCGGTAGGTTATTCAGAGCAAAGTTTTCTTTCGACCATTCGATAAAGCTTTTGCTTAGATCAACGGTGGTAACTTCTTTAGCTTTGCCAACGGCCGCACACACACTGAAGCCACTTGTGTAAGAGAATAAATTTAGTACTGATTTGTTTTCTGAATTGTTTAGAACCCATTTGCGATTTTCACGCTGGTCTAAGAACAAACCTGGGGATTGACCTTGATGAGATTTTAATTTGAATTTTAAATCGTTTTCCTGTGCCGTCCAATCCATAGATGGAAACTCTTCACTCCATTTTCTGTTGGCGTATTCAAATCGAAGAAGTTCATTTTTTCCAGGTGCTTTTCCGCGATCGTACATAGGTTTTAGAAACACTGGCTTTTTAAAATAAGATGAAATCCATTCGGTCACTGATTTTGCTTTCTCGATAGTTTCAATTTTTAATTTTGGGACATCGGTCTTTTGTTTCATTGCCGCTGTGTCGCCGTTACCGAAATAAACATAGAAGAATAGGTTTTCGCCGTATTGATCTAATAAGACGTTACTGACTTCGGTGTGCGTCCAGCGAAAACATTCCTGGTTTTCGACATTGTAGATACGACTACGTTTTTCAAATTCTGCAATTAAAGGGTAATAAGTATGGGTCATATCTTCGAACGGATTTTTCGAAGTGAATGTCTCGCCTTCGATTTGCAGTTCACTGCAATGAAGGCACAGGCGGAAATAAGTAGTGCCTGAGTATTTGGTATCGCCTAAAATTGGAATTCCTAAATCCAGTGCATGCAGACGTATCTGGTGAGTCTTTCCTGTTTTGATTTGAGCCTGCCACAGGTACAGAGGACCCGATTCCGTGGAGATCGATTTTAAAAATGTAAATTGGCTAAACGCATTGGGTGTTCTATTTTTATCGCTGTACCAGGTTTTTTCTGTGCCTTTTTGATCGATAAAGGATTTAACCTCGATAGATGCTTCTGCTGTTTTCGCTTTTCGATCTGTCACAAACAAATAGGTTTTCACTGTCTGGTCGTTTTGCCACGCTGTATTTAATTCGCCGGCAAAGGCCTTCAAGGGAAACAAAATCAAACCCGATGTTGTGGCATCCAAACGTGAAATGATCGCTAGTTCGAGTCCAGTTTTCTGTTCTAAAAATTCTTTGAAGCCGTCCTTGTAATCGTCGACCTTATGAGTAGTCATCCCATAAGGTTTCTCGGCAATGATAAAGCGGGGAGTTTGCTTGATAATTAACTGCATTTAATAGAACGATTTGAATATTTTTTCACCAAAAGTCAATGCTTCGTAGGCCACCATGGATTCTATACACCACAAAGAAGGCGATCGCTGCCGTTCTAGCCGGTTCAAAATGGCACGCTCAAAATGAGATTAGTATTTGTATTCCTGGGCGTCTGAAAACTACAGGTTAGGGCAATGGGGTGCTGTAATACGGCCTAATTGGAAACGGGTTACTGAGTGATAGCCTACCGTCTCGGATTGAGTCGCTTTGCTAGTCTATTTTTGGGAATTCACTCACTAAAGTTATTTATAATGTCCCCTAATTATTCATGTAGTTTGTACCGACAACCGAATAGAATTTACGGTGTCTCGGGGAGGTGGCTCGATTGCAATGCTATCTATTCGGGGCCTGAGAATCGATATAACCTAGGGGTACTGGATGAATCGTATACGGATTAAATTGATATACTTTTCGATTTTGTTTGTTGTAATCCTTATTCCTTTTAATAACTGCTCAAAACCGTTCGCAGTTTCTGAAGAGAGCGAATCATTTTCTAGTTTAACAACTGGCGAAGATCTAGTGTATGGACAAAAACTTTATCAACAGCATTGCGCAAGTTGCCACGGCGTTATCCATGCCTCGACTAAAAAAGATAAATCGGCTGAAACTATTCTAGCTGCCTTCGGTACCGTTCGTGCGATGGCAAGTTTAAGTTCAAAACTAGATAGTAAACAAGTAGCAAGTATAGCGTTAGCGCTAAAGTCGCCGAAAACTAATGATGGCCGCATCCAATTTGCGTGTACTCCAGATTTAGCGATGCAGAGTTCTATTCATAGATTAAGTAATCGAGAACTAAAAAATACCATTGCTTCGTTGTTGAAGAATATTAATTCTTCACTTGTTCCTGATGCTGAACTTTCCCGTTTAATTAGTGAGCTTCCTATAGACAATAAATCCAAGAAGGAAAATACATTTTTAGTAACTCCTGAAATAATAAATGGTCATTTTGAAGTCGCTTACTATCTTGGAAATTATATTGCTAAATCAGATACAGCCAAACGAAGTTTTCCAGGGACATCTGGTTGTTTATTGGCGTCTCCAATTACTCAAGCTTGCGCAAACAACTTCATCAAAGAGTTAGGTGGTTTGGCATTTCGTCGTCCCCTTTCAAATACTGAAATTGAAAATTTAGCAACTGCATTTTCCGACTCTTCATTGACAACGGATATCGAGAGGATCGCAAATGTTGTGTCGATAGTAGTGATGAGTCCAGATTTTTTATATTTGATATATGACGGAGGAACTCCTAAGGCTGATGGCAAACTCGCCTTAACGTCCTACGAGTATGCAAGCAAAATTTCCTTTTTGCTGACGGGTGCACCGCCAGATTCAGTGTTGCGCGATTTAGCTAAGTCGGGAGCGATACTGAATTCCGACGTTGCTGCAGGCCAAGTAAATCGTCTGATAAAAACTGATTTAGGCAAGGAATCCATCCAGCGATTTTTCAAAGAGTGGACGCACTATGATCAGTTCGAGGGTTTTAACTATTCCAGCGAGGTCTTGAATGGCCAATCTTTGGAAAACCTTCGTCAGGCGATGGAGCGTGAAATAAATGAATTTTTGGTTGATGTCGTTGTTTCAAATGAGGGAACTTATAAAGAACTTCTGATGTCTACAAACTCCTTTGTATATGACAATTCGCTGGCGCAAATCTATGGAATCGCTAATCCACTAGGAAAAGTCGGGTTAGCAAGTCAACACCGCGCTGGCCTTTTAACAAGGGCCGCATTCTTAACAAAACGTTCTGGTCCTTTGACCTCTCCAGTTAAGCGAGGTCTTCTAATTAAAGAGGCATTTCTATGTGAAGGTGTCGGTTCGCCGCCGCCAGATGCACCATCAATGCTAGAGCCATTGCCGGTGGACACCTATTTAACGACTCGTGATCGGTTAGAACATTTGACGATGAAAACTGGTACTTCATGTGTAAACTGCCACACGAGTATGAACAACTTAGGGTTTCCTTTTGAAATGTATGACACCTTGGGACGCGTCCGTGACAAAGAACGAATTTTTAAACCTGATGGAGCTTTTTCGGGAGTTGAATTGCCGATTGATACTAAGGCGGAGAGCAAAGATATCGAATCCAGTGTGATTCAAATTGCCGATGCGGTTGATTTATCTTCAAAGTTATCGAACAACGACAAAGCGCTATCTTGTTTTGTTTCCAAATGGACTGAATTTCATTTGCGACGAACCCCAGCATCGGGCGATGGCTGTTTGATGAACGAATCGCTGAACACGATTTATGGAAAGGATTCGAATCAAGGATCTATCCAGGAACTGATTAGGAACACGATTCGTTCTGAACATTTTAAAAATTGGAATTATTTATCAAAGTAGATAAAGGCGGATAAATGAGTATTATATTCAATAAACTTAGTCGAAGACAGTTTTTAGTTGGCTCTGGTGAGCTGGCTTTGGCTCTGCCATTGTTGCCATCATTGCTGTCTTCAACGGCCAATGCTCAGGTTAACCTTGTCCCACAAAGAATGGCATTTTTTAATTTTGGACACTGTCTGCCGGAATCAAAATGGATTAACCCTTCTGTCGCAACAAGGGATGTTGGTGTAGATGGCGCCAAAGAGGCAATACTTAGCGCCCTTAGTCCCGGCCCGTGGGGATCGCCAATTAGTGCATCCCTTTCAAACCCAGTGTTTGAGCGCCTAAGAGCCAAGGGGCATATAAGTGTCGTGCGTGGAATCGATAATATGGTTCATTCTGGACATGGAGCTCAATATTTAAGTGGATCTTCTCAAAGAGTAGACCAGTGGAATCCGTTACCGTTTCCATCAATCGACACCGTTTTTGAGAGTTCGCCAACCTTGTATCCGTCAAGTACTCCTACCAATGTGAAAAAAGTAGTTCGATTGGATCATGGGGACATTGAATCTTCTTATAAAAAAGTTGGCAGTCAAATTGTGCCAGTGCCCGGTTATTCGGGACCAGTTCAAATTTTTAAAGACTTGTTTTCTACTTTGAGCGGCGGACCTGCCAACGAAGTTGATCCGTCTTTGAAGTTGAAGAAGAGTATTTTGAACCGGGTTCATATGTCCTATCTTTCTGCCAAAGGTAACAGAAGAATTTCTTCTGAAGACAAAAACCGGTTAGAAGAGCATATGAGTTTAATTAGCGATTTAGAGAAAAAAATTTCCTCATCCTCTTTAGTTTCTACTACCGCATCGTGTGTTAAACCGACGGCACCGACTTCTGACGGAAATTACCAAGAAATAAACACTTTAAGTCTGCAACTGATGGCCTTAGCCGTGAAATGTGGTTTGTCTAAAGTTTTTGTAACGGATTTTGAAGGCCATATTGGTTCTGGAATTAGCGGGCTTCCTAAAAATGTCAGTTTTCATAACGGCATCATTCACAACAACGAAGGGCAAAACTATTCAGAAGCTCAAATTAATGACTACTTTATGGTGTGGATGAAATGGCACCTTGATTTAATGGCGACTAATTTTTTTAGCCCACTTGACGTAGAGGAAGGAACGAGTGGTCGAACTTATTTGGATAATATGCTTTCCGCAGTTCTAACCGAAGGCGGTATAGATACAAGTCCGGGTAATCATACGTGCTTTGATTTTCAACCCATTTTATTTGGAACTATGGGCGGATATCTGAAAGGCGATAGATACACAGTTCTACCGACTAAGACTGAACAGGTGTATCAGCATGTATTTAAATATAGAGTCCCATACAACTGTTTGTTAATTACTTTTTTAGAAGCCATGAAGATACCAAAGGCCGAATACACTGTGCTTACAAACGGTAAGGGCTATGGTATTTATAAGGCTGGTCAGTTTGGAGATGTAGAGTTACCGGAATACACAAAGTATTTTGGCCACAGATTTTATTCTCCGATTACTGAAATTTTAAAAGGCTAACCGGTTGCGGCCTCTTCATGCTCCTTGCAAATCTTTTTTGTGTCTTCCAGAGTTAGCTTTTCTTTGGTGAGTCCGCACACAAAAACATTTTTTCCAGCATTCTGGTTGAACCGGCAAGTGATGCAGGTTCCAAAGCTTCGAAGACCGTTCTTTTTTTGAATAGAAGTGAGTAGAGTCTTAAGGCCTGGTTCTAGTTCCTCTGTGCCTTCCAGATCCATACTGGCGAACATGCGATGAGTGACGGCAGACCCTTTCGCGGTCAGAGACAGATGATAGATTCTTTTATCTATTTTATCTTGGGTTCTTTTGACAAAACCTTGTTCTTCAAGAAGTCCTAAGCTTTGTGAAATGCTACCTTTGGTTTGGCCCAAATACTCGGAGATGGCTTGCGTGGTGTCGGAGTAGCGGTTGCTCACCGACAGATATTGCATAATTTCAACGTGAACGAGCTGAAGCCCTTCTTCGTTCGCAAAGCGCCTCATTAAATTTCGATGAACTGCAGAGAGTCGTTCAAGCCACTGACTCACGGCGTTTGTTTGATTTGCCATACTTATATAGTATCGAATCTAAACATATTTGACAAGCTCAAAATCTTGGTCTATCTTTAGTAATAGTTTAGATTCTAAACTATTAACCGCCTTAATGGCACAAAAGGAGACATCTATGTCAAGAATTGAACTTCAAAACCCCCAGTCTGCTAACGGAGAACGAAAAGAGATTTTTTCTGAAATCAACAAGGCATTTGGAACAACACCAAATATGTTTAAGGCCATTGCCAATTCGACCTCTGCATTAAAAATGATGTGGTCAGCATTTGGCGCATTGGGCGGCGGAAAATTGGGAGCCAAGCTTGGCGAACAGATCGCTGTCGCAGTAGCAGATCTTAATCGCTGTGAATATTGTTTAGCGGCCCACACAGCACTTGGCAAAGGCGCTGGGTTAACTGCCGAAACAATGAGTCATGCACAAAATGGAAAGTCCTCGGACCCAAAGACTCAAGCTGCGTTGAGCTTTGCCGTGAAGCTGGTCAAAGAACGCGCCCATGTTTCTCCTGATGATATTTCGGCCCTAAAAAAAGCAGGCTATTCAGATGAAGAAATTGTCGAGATTCTTGCTCACGTTGCGCTCAATATTTTTACGAATTACACAAACGTGGCGTTTGACGTCCCTGTTGATTTTCCTAAGGTAGCGTTTCGCTCGTAAAAACGGCTGAGTTAAGCAAGAAATGAAAAAGACCAGGAATATAAATTGGATTTGAAAACAGCAAAGACCTTATCCAATTTATATTTCCCGGTAAAAATTAAGGAGCGGTTGTGAATAAAATAGTTTTTCCATCAACAAAATCCAAACTACTTCAGGGGCCATTTAAAAACTCTGCGGACTTAGCTAAGGTTTACGAGCCGGTTGATTGTGATTTCACAGACGAGCTGGAGTTCGTTTCAGTTAAAAAAATCCAAGTCGAGGTCAAATACTGGGGTCCAAACGGAAGGTTGATAGATTGCACGGGTCGAATCATCGATATTTTCACAAAAGATAAAGAGGAGTTCATGACGATGTCAGATTCTACGCGAATACGGCTGGATCGAGTCTTTCAAATTGGGATCGTTGATGATTGATGATAACCCTAGGACCCAGAACTCTCATATTCAAATTGGCGCCGCCGCCTATTTTTGATTAACTTGTTGACCGGTAGTCTTTCAATTTAGAAAATGTCTCAATGAAATGCTTATTTTTTATAGCGTTACTTTTGCTACTCTCTCGTTCACAAGCTTATGTGGTTTTAGGAGTTCGCACGACTATTTTGGTCGAAGGAATTAACAAAAATAAAATTCAAGAAATCTGGTTCGAAGGGTGCGATAAGGATAGTTGTTCAAAACCCGAAATTAAAAGTAAGTGCACAAAGAGTGAATCTTCGAAATACTTTTGTCATTTGAGCGGCCAAAACCCTTTCTTTGTTAGATTCACTGTCAGACTCAGTACCAATAAACTTTTTAGTTCGAAATTTGTCGGCACTAACGGCGAAAGCTCATTGAGTAACTTCAAATTGGAGGTAACCCAAACCGCTGTGATGGTTACGCAAGTCAAGGGTGTTCTTTAAAGGTGTGGTTGAGCAACTATACGGCTCCCGGTAAGCGATATGACCGGATATTTTTATATCTAATTTTTGTCACAGACCCTTTCGGAGCCCGCATACCGTTCATATTATCTGATCTCTATTTCAAGACCCCCGTACTCTTTGCGCCAGCGATAAAAACTTTGTGGTGAAATTTGCAGTTTCTTACAGACGTCTTCGATTGAACTACCTCTTGCTAGCTCTACTTCTGCTAAACGAAGCTTTGAGACAATCTCTTCGGCTGCGATTCGTTTTCCTTTTGGCATAAATGCTCCCTTTCGTTTGCCAGTCGATCTTATTTTCTGGCTCGTGTTAAGGGGAGCAGGTAACTGTGGGGTGACCCCCAATCGTCTTGCTGCCTCAGCCTTTGACCCACCGGCGGCCTCAATAGCTTCGAGTACGAATGACTGCTTATCTTGCCCCTGTTTTAACTCAAAACCTTCCGGGTTAAGCCCTCCAAGCCAATTCGCATGCGTAGCTGCAGAATAAGTTATGATCTTTGGTTCATCGAAATTCTTCAGAAAATAGATATAGATGAGCTTCGGCATTTGCTGGACAATCTGAACTAAAGGCGTTCAGAATTGAACGTCTTGCAGAATTACTTATTTCGGCTTTACCTGAATTTGCGCTAAAATATTCCGACATTCAAAATGTTCCAAATAGTAAATGGTCGTCCATGTTAAGGGATTCGATGCAGTTCATATTACTTCGGAAGAAGCCAATTCGATGTCAGACAAATTGAAATTGGTGCCGGTGAAGCAAAGACAGACGAACACCTTCCCTTTATTAAATATCCACATGATATTATTGCATTTTCTCAAAGTCCAGCAAAGTCGAATATTGATGAGTTTCGACGACTTTACAACAAAGGACTCTCTTTACGCGAGATTTCTGAGTGTACCGGATTCTTAGTTAGCGCCATCCGAAGCGAACTTATTGCTAATAATATTCCACTTCGAACGAACTATAAAACCACCCCGGACGACCCTAAAAAGCCAGCTAGAGCTTTCCGTGGTGCCATTCCTTATGGATACAATAGCCTCGATGGAAAGCTAGTCATTGACCCAAAAGAAACTAAAACTGTCCGAAAAATTTTATCGCTTCACCAAAAAGGCATGAGCTTTAATACCATCGCAAAGACACTTACTGCGGATAAAATTCTAAGTAAAACTGGACGTCGATGGAATGATAAAACGGTAGCAAGAATTATTAGACGAACAAAATCTGAATAGCAACATGATCGGAGGATCACATGAATAGTCTCATTAAAATTGCAGTCGTATTGGCATTTGGCGCCGTCGCAACCGGCAATTTACCAGCAATACTAAGCCAAGTACGCAAGACTCAGTTTCAACTCATAATGGAATCTAAGTCATCTAACTGGCCTAAGGCTATGCGATTTCCTTTCAGGTAAGCTCATGCACATTTGCCTACAAAACTCGGTATAATCACCCAAGTTTTAGGATGCCGGACGAAGTCGACGTACAAGTCGTTGAGCTACCAGAATTAATTTAAATGAGCTGGCGGGACTACGTTGGATCAAAAACATGACAATTCCAAAAATTTACAATGCCATGGGCAGGTCTCTGCCCGCCGTTCAGGTGAGTATTCAAACTATTCGCAACTGTGGAGTATCGCATATGAATTTAGAAGAATTTGAAAAAATTAGCATCCAAGAGTCTATAAATCGAGAATTTGCAAAATGATCACAGAACAAAAGCAATTTGAGCTCAACTCAATCACAAGTAGGTTAAGAAAGAAGGTGATATGAATGCTCCAATCAAGTTTTTATCTTGGGTTTTAGGTGTCGTGTTCATACCAAGTTTTGGCGATTCATATGTAAACCTAACTTATAGAATGGGTCAGGCAGCTATTCATGCCCACAAACATGATCAAATTTCTTATTCAATATACACCCGACTACTTTGGCAGGACAATATTGCCAAAGTAAAAAAACTAAACCCCAAAAGTTCCGATAACTTAAAAGACTAAGACCCAAATTATATTTTTTTAGTCGCAGTATTGAAAAATTCGCGAAGTAAATTGTATGGGTCGTATAAACGCGTTGTACTTCAGAGAAAGTACCGAAGGGTAACAAACCAAACTAGAATCTCAGATCAGAGCACTTGAAGAGTGGTGCAATAGAAATCAAATTAATGAGTACGAAATTTTTGCGGACGAACGAATATCAGGAGCTAAGGAGGACCCACCAGCTCTGAATCGCCTGATAAAAATGGTTGAAAATAGCGAAGTGGAACAAGTTATCGTTTTTTCATTTTCACTTTTTGCCAGATCGACAAGTCATCTTTTAAAAGGATTGAAAATCCTCAAAGAAAAAAACACACGATTCATATCAATGACTAAATCAATTGACACTAACTCTCCACTTGGGGTAGCTCTATATACAATTTAGGAGCACCGGCACAATTTGAACGTGAATTGATCATCACGAGAGTACGGGCTGGTATGGCGAACGCTAAAGTCAAGAGCAAGAGAATTGGCCGCGTGAAAAAACGAAATTCAATTTTGATCAGATCGTTAGTTGAAGCCAAATTATCTTACCGGGGGGATTTCCCGAATCTCGAAATGTTCGCACGATAGTGTACACGCTGAACTCGCGGCCTACCGAAAAGAAAAAGAAGCTGCAGAAAAACAAAAGCTAATAGAATTTCAAGCCACTTTAAATTTAGACTTGTCATCTTCGACAATTGAAGCACTAAAAAATGACAATGTGTCAGCGGAATCAATTAAAACATATCAACAAAAAAAAGAGGATGATGCTAAAATTAAAGTAAATGAAATTCAAGGGACCTATTACGAAACGTTCGACTAAAAACCATTCCCCTGCCGAACCCTAATTTGGCAGGGGAATTTTAGATGACAATAAAAATATTTTAAAATAGAAACTGGCCGCGCTTGGAAGTCATTTGACTGGGACACTTGGATCGTCTTTACAAAATTGGTTTGATCGGCGACCCACTCAATAAAAATAAATCTGACCTTTTTAGCGAAATGGGTTTGCGAATATCAAAAAAAATTATTTGAAAAACATTTTCTTAAATAGTATTTATTTTCTTTTTAGGAGAGTGCGTCTTTGAAGTTCTCCTTGTTAACTTTGGCTTATTTTATTTTCAGATCTTTTTAAGAGTTTCATTAATTTCTTCCCATTCTCAAGTTTGATTAATTTATCAAGATTCGCCAAATCGGTATTCTGAGCTATTTCCTAAAAATAATCTTCCCCAACGTTGTTTGGTATAGTTTAAGAATCTCAATCAAAATATCAAAATCGATCGTTTGAACTTTTTTACCACAAAAACAAATTCCACCAAAATCCCAGTCGACATTTAATCGATAAGCAGGCACATCAGGAGGAACAAGGCATCCGATCCTGAAAAACTCATTTCTAATAAATTGAATTTTTCTAATTGGTCGCACCGCTAAATTGTGCCATCAAATTGCCTACTCGACAACAGACTGACCAAAAAGCTCGCCTTAAAAAGGTACTATTGAAGATTTCAAATCAAAACCAAAAACTCCGACAAAAACGTCCGAGCGATCTTGTTAAACTATCAGCCTAAAAAAAGTGATTGAAGGTCAATATACCAGCAGAGAAAAATCGACCTTTAAGCGAACAACATATATTCGAAAAAATATAAAAAAACTTACAAAGTAGTCAGTAATAGATTTTGACTTTGGATTTGGCAAGTAAACATCCATACCTGCTTTATTTATATAGATAACAAAATCACCCGACGGCGATCCTCCGATACTAACAATAATGAGGTCATGGACACTTTACAATTTTGTTGTATCTATGTTTACCCTGTCCCCGAAGGCGTATTGAGGGAGAATTTATCAACGATGGCTTGTAGTTTTGCAATTGTACCGGGTGAAAGCATGCCTATAAGTATAGTAGTTGGCTGTTGATTCGGGCAGCGTGGGCCGATTTTTCAAACTATTTGACCGTCACTCGAGATCAACATCATTGAAATCATTGAAGTATATTGTTCATTCCAAGTTGCCTCCGGCACATCGGCAAGCGTTTGTATCACTTTAATTAAAACCTTAGGAGTATCAGAACTTAGCATTCTTTGTGGCTTATTTACTCTCGAGGTCGCGCAACCAGAAAAAAATATTGCAGCTAATCCTAAAATCACCTTTCTAATCATGGAGATTTCCTTTTTGAGAATGAGTCAGTTCTTAGATTTTATGGCTGTCCGATGCAGTTTCGGGAAAACATAATCACGACCTGATCACCAGCTTCGAGATTCATGCTTCCAATGACATCCTCTAAACTCTTGCCATACTTTGTCTTTAAAGTGAAATGAGCAAGGACTCTATCGTGTTCCGAGACTCTAAAAATCATTTAGTCGGAAGGTGGAAGCATGGATTTTTCTAATGCAGTCGATCCAGTCATTTCAAATTGATCAGATGCATTTTCAAAAGCGCTACCCGGCATGTTGCTTTATGAGCTATTTATAAAGTGATAATAAAAATAGCATCATGCACGTCATTACCTGTCATCAAAATCGCTCCGACGCGAAAGACGCCCAATTTGATCTATGATTCTTAAGGCGATGAAGGTTTTTTTGAGGAAGAATAAATTCAATTCCTGCTTGAACCTTCATCGCGTCCACCGAGAGAGAAACCGCGGGGCGCTGGAGCTTAAAGTTTTTCCACCGAATCTAGTTGGCAACCGATTCGTTGTCCTTTCACTGAGGCAACACCTTTTTGCGACACTAGGACTTGAATAGTCACGCTCTTATTAGCCTCATCAACATCAAATTTTTGGAAGTAAAGGAATTGAGGAACACTTGGTAATTTGTGAACTAAGTTTTTACAAAACGTATGAGTCTGTCCGATAACCCAACGACAAGAGCAGTATTCACGTGCGGCAAATTGAGAACCGACATTAAGTTTTTTAGCGAGTGAAGCTTGAGGTTGCGGTGTCGCGAATTTCCATCCCGGATCTAGGACTGTGACTGGATTATATTCATCATGCTGAACGTTAAAACCCGGTATCTTTACTTTTACATCGGGAAGTTCAACTTGGCTATGACCTACGGCTTTCATGATAGACGCTAACATATAGGGGCCATGGGTGCTTTCTTCGCCAGCACTAACGTCGTCGTCAGCTAGTCTTACGATCACCATATTTTCATCTGGAATCACTACGATATACTGTCCCTGATAACCTAAAAATAGAAAACTATTAGCCGGGATAGCAGGATAAGGTGACGTAACCGAAACTTCTGGTACGGCTATATTCAACCATAAATCTGCGCCATAAGGACGAGCACTTGGGGTGCGATGAGGCGAGTAAAAACCAGGGTTCAAACGCGTTTGAAACTCAACCCACTCTGCGGGAACGATTTGCAGATCATTCCATTTTCCTTTCTGCAGGTATAATTGTCCCAGTTTTAAAAAATCTCTTGGTTTTAAAAACAAGTGTGTTGAGCCTAAAAATGTACCAGATTTATCTTGTTCAAATGTGACATCATCAATACCTAATGGGCTAAATAATGAATCAAATGGAAAACGATCATAACTGGCCTTATCTAGTCGTCCTTTTAATGCCGCCATCAGGACATTGCTATCGCCGCTGGAGTATGAAAAACGCTCTCCAGGCAAAAATATCTGACGTCGTGATAAAACATAGCGGGCCGTATCAGGGTTGCCATTACGATAAAGCATGGCAGTTACGTCTGAGCGTTCAGGGCCGTCATCGTAACCCTCTCTAAACTCGATACCAGAGGACATTTGTAAAAAATCTTGGATTTTGATTTTTGATTTTAGCGGTGGCAGTTCCGGGAAAACATTAGCAAACTGACTTAGAGGCTCTGCGTGATGAAGAAGACCTTTTTTTTCAGCGATACCGATAAGGGCGCCGGTTACTGATTTTGCCATGGACCATGATTTGTACTTCATTGATGGTTTGTAGCCACGGTCGTAACGTTCATAAATAAGCTGGCCATCTTTTTGGATCAGCAACGCACCAGTGCGAATGGTGGATTTTTTTTGAAACAAATAATCCTCCATTTTTTGAAGCGATTCGGCCTGGAAAAACTCAGGCTTTACGTAACGATTCAAGGATTCGGAAGAGCGTGCATCCAAACTCCAAGAAGGTATAGCCATGAGTGGCGTAACGAACAGGCAAAAAATATATGTCATTTTCATAATCAATACCTCATAAATAGAAGAACATTTCTGAAACGAATGTTTATCTGATTAGTTGTTAAAAAGGTCCCTGTCATTTGCGAAATGATTTATAAGGGTTTTTAAAGATGACTTCAATGCCATAGGATAACTTTTTATTTTTTTATTTGTCTTAAAAGACGGCTCATGGACGTTGGTGTAATGCCAATAGCCAGGGCCAGATCAGACTGCGAAACCCTGTTTTCGATACCTGGGTATCGAAATAAAAGCCTTTCCAGGCGATCTTCTGCGGTGAGAGTGACGTATTCGTATTCTTTTTGTTCACGCTCAATATACAATTCTTCCGCGAGCCGGCGCCCAAATTCCTGCCAAGTAGAATTTTCTTTATAAAGGTCCTCTACAATAGAGTAAGGCGCGGTGTAGACAATTGAGGGTTCAATGGCATCGATGGTGACGTGGGACGGCAGGTGAGTCGTCAAAGCAGCTAGTGACCCTACAAAAAATCCGGTGTCGCAGAAATTTAGTATGTGTTGGTCACCCTTCGTCGACAAAGTGTAACTTTTAAAAAGCCCTTTGAGCACGAAGCCAACTTTATTTGAAAGCTCCCCCTCACGAATAAAGGATTGTCCCGGCTTATAACGCTCAATGGTGAGTGTCCTTGTAAAGATTTGTAATTCGTCTGTTGTAAATGGAGCCAATGATTGCATAAGGAAGTAAAAAATTTCTTTGGGGTCACCCTTTTCCAATTCTTGAATTCTTTGCTTTCTTCTGATCGAGATAGTTAATGCCGTTTTCACGGCTAGGGGATCTATCATTAATACAAGAAGCTTAACAAGAGAAAAATATTAAATAGTAGATGACCATTCAATTTGCACTGAATATGTGTGTCCAAATATGTGTCCAGCGGAGCCTTCCGCTAGTTGGACTTAAATAATTTGGTTCTGACGAATCAAATCCCACCTCTGAATAAAACCAACTCCTTCATTTGCTGACGAAACAAGAAAGTATAGTGTAGATTTTTAAACAGTAGACCTCATGTTCTCAACTTCAAAATCAGACTTCAACATGTCAAAAGGAAGTCGCAACGAATATTGCGAAAATTTTTAAATGTAAAAATATTAATTTCCTATTTCCAAACTGAATCAGGCACACTATGTATTTCCTTAACCTCCAACAAAAGGGGAAGTTTTATTGACAAAAGACTAAATATGATTCCAATCGGACTTTATACGACTTAAAACAAAAGGAGAGTGCTATGTTCAAGAACATAAAATTAATATGTATTACTATACCCATTTCATGCGCCCTACTTGGCTACCTACTGGTTAAAAGGGATGTCAAGGTAAGGGACCATTCCCTCACCACGTACTCCTATACTCTTACTAAGGGAACCAAATATCTCGTGGAGTTTGAGTCTGGATTGGTAGATTCTCATGAAGTTTGGATGATAGAAAAATCTCTGCTTAAAACGATTTCTGATTTTTAAGACTTTGTCCTTTACGACCGAGCCGGTTATGCCACTTCGACATTAAAATAAAAAACACCTTAGGACCATCCAAACATTAACCGCCGAATTAGATTCCATTATTGAAAATTACAGAAAAGATCTAAAAGTCATTCTTGTAGAGACACTCACTGGATTTGAATGATCATCAAAAGCTATGCCTGCAGTTTTCCGCAAAAAGTAGCCGCTTTATTTTTCGTCGAGTCTTCTAACGAAGATTACAACAATCCAACACTTGAACATGTAACCCAAATTGCAGCCACACTACAATTGATTCTTGGAGCATACTACGAAGCTCTTGCTTTAATCGATGATGCAACCAACTTACACGCGTTCTCTCGCTGAGCTGCCTAGCGTTCCCGTAATCGCAACCGATAGTATGCGGGTAGATGACGCGCCCTCAGGTCAAGATAGACAAAGAGGGTTTGCCGCTAAAGAAAGGTTCAGAATAGGACCGTCAAATTTTCTGCATTTCACGACCGAGAAATCTGGGAATTATATCACGTTGGACGAACCCAATTTAGTAATTGACGGGATAATGCGACTCTATTCCCACTAGTTTAGGTGTGGGTAAAAGTCGATTGCGATGACTGGTTTATTCTAATTACCAATACTTTTAATTATAAATATGGTGCGGCACAAACCACACCTGTAAATAATTAAGTCCAATTACTACCCGTGTCCAATATGGACGCGGAGACGTAAATTAATGGTTTACATGTGGGTCGGACTGCCATTATCTTTTATTATAGGCAATAATCTATTTTTTATGAAAGAAAGTTGTAAATGACTGAATACGATTTTCGCGCTCATTTGTATCTCGAGCTCAAAAAGAGGCAAGAGAAAAACCCCAGGTATTCTTTAAGGCAGTTTGCAAAGTTTTTAACTTTAGAGCCATCGTTTTTATCGAAACTATTACGTGGGGACCGATCTTTTACGTTTAATCAAATTAACAAACTAGGGCGCAAACTAGGTTTGACACAACAAGAAGTTGATTTTTTTAAAATTGCAACGATCAAGCGGATCGAAAATTCATCCGTAAAAAATAGACATAAGGCACCGAAATTCAATAAAATTTCTATAGATAATATTGCTCTCATGGCTGGTTGGCATTTTTTCGCAATTTTAGAATTATTCAGCTTGCCCCATATTGAATTAACCAAAGCTCAAATTAGCGAGCTTTTTAAAATTAGCGAAATAGAAACCGAAAATGCTACTCTCCATTTAGAAAAATTGAATTTATTGGAACGCAACGAGAAAAATCAATTCTCTTTAAAAGCGGCCAACAACACGATTGATCAGCAGCCCTTTACTACTCAGGAGCTTAAACTCATTCAAAGACAGTTTTTACTCAAAAGCATAGAGTCCCTCAATCAAGACTCTATTGATGTTCGCGATCATTCAGGAATCACTCTTGCCATCTCCTCTACCAAGTTGCCAGAAGCTAAAAAACTAATTAAAAATTTTAGGAGACGGTTTATGTCTTTAATGCAAAAAGGTGACGAGAAAGATAAAATTTATCAACTTGCTATCTCGTTTTACCCACTTTCAAATCTCATTATTAAGGAGCATAAATAAATGCGAATATTTTGCACTATTATTTTAAATCTAATTTTCTCTGTACAGGCCGGCCAAGAGACCTGGGGCGGCGATATTTCCTCGTTAAAATTTGTAAAAGCGGGGAGGATTTTTGTACATGAAAACCAAAACACCAAAAGTTGCGAGCTAAGAAAGTTAATCTCTGCTAATAGCCTCCAGAAAATAGTCGACACGACCGAGGTTGAATCAACGGATTCCGACAAAACGGATGCGAGTGGTTATATCTATTTCCATAAACTTAAATGGGAAACGATGTCTCAACAAATGAAAAACGAGATAGTACTTAAGAGATATCTAGCTCAAGCCAAAATTGAAATATCTGATGAGGAGGCGGTTGCATTAGTAAAAAAATGTAGCCAATCAATTTATTGGTCTAGAAACTCAAATGTTTCGCATGGTGACCTTATAACTACCGATGCTGAATTAAAAAAAAATATTACACACGTGTCACAGTTACTGCTGGTAGATATAAAAAAAGGAAAAATTAAGAAGCTGCCACCAGAGTTTAAACATGAGTCTTTAGAAAAATTAATAAATACACTCAAGTTTTACAAAAAAAATAAAAAGGAATTATCTGTAGATTCAACACCTATTGCATTTAAATTCCAAAACGGCATGCTTAAAGATGGGAAAAACATCAAAGACGACGAATACAAAGAAATTATTATCAATAAATCTATGTGGTCTTACCAAACTTTGGGACAAAAGAAAGAATTTCTATTTCATGAATACTTGGGGTTACTAAATATTCGCGAAACTAGGTATCAGTATTCATCCTTGCTGTTCTTTGATCTTGACGAGGTTGATTATAAAAAATAACTTTACAAAGCTAGCTATACTCTTAGCGGCTTGCACTATTGTGTTAATGGTTGTAATTAATAACGTCCGAAATTCAAAAATAGAAACCTGGTTTGATGTAGCACAAAAAAGAGCCGACGTCCCAATCGAGATTAATTCGAATGTTGTTGCAGAGATTAAATTACTCATTAAAGAACACGAACTGAAAAAAAGCGATCTCGTACACTGTGACTATAGAGCCATTATCAGAAATGTGCTGAAACAGAATAGGATACCGGTCTCATTGGCTGGAGTTCCCTTTATAGAAACCAGATTTAAAAATTTACCCGGTGAAAAAAATGCAGGTTTTTGGAATTTTTCAGTCTATACCGCGCAAATGTATGGTTTGGTTATCGATGAAAAAATGGATGAACGTTTAAATATAAACAAATCATCACAAGTAGCTGCCAAATATTTAGGAACCTTATACGAAATTTTTAAAAATTGGAATTTAGTTATTTTAGCTTATCGCTATGGAGAAGGTCATATCTTGCAAAAAGTACGCGAGTTCCCATCAGCGACCGCTTGGGAAATTGAAGCAAAAATAGAAACTCAGGAAAACTACCTTAGTCGATTTATCGCCGCCGTTATTTTTTTAGAAAATGATAATTGTGAGTAATATACTCTATCAATTTATGGTTTAGAAACACTAGCCCCGATATCCCAAGTGCCGCCCCTTACAATACCCTGAATATCTGTGAAAATGGCCAGATCGACATCTGTAGACAAGTCTACCCCGTTAGCTTTTGCGGTGGTGTCAGTCTCATTCAATCGATAATCTTGAATTCCAATATTCACAAAATTTACTACCGCGTTGGTTTTGTCGTTGGAACTTGAATAACTACCATAAGTAAACGGTGTATTTGATACATTATAGTCCGCAACGAAAGAGGCAAAAGCGATATAACTATTTCCAGTCGATCCTTGAACTATATTATTTTTCGCAGTAGCAGGGCCATAAAATACGACGCCTTCATCAGCAGTTATGATTGTATTGTTATATAGAAAAGACGTAGAGTTTAAAGCCACGGTGGCCCCCGGGTGAGACACATCATTAACGCCATAAAAAATATTATTAGAAATATAGTTTCTAAAGTTTATGTTTCCGCCACTACTAATATATAAAGCGTAAATAGAACCCCCCGTAAATGTTGGTACAGTCTTTGTAACTAAGCAAGAATCTAAATAGAACGTTCCCATCGCTGAATTAGCATCAACCCGAACTACAAAATTTCCCGAGTCTACACCTTGCCCAATTTTGAGCCCCTCTATCCTTACGTCGTCCGAACTAATATTAAGAGTGGAGTAAAAAATAGATCCCGTATTGTTCAACTCATAGCCCCCAGACCCCCAGAATCCTTGATGGCGCTGACTAACCCCAACTTCCGAGTTTTTACTAGGAGCGTATATTTTGACGTAGCGAGTATTATCCGTAATCCAATTTGAAATATCCACATTCGTAGTATCTATTGCATCTGCATAGGTCACGAAATTAAATGTGACATTCGCTGAGACTAAATTGATTCCCGTTGTTCTAGAATCAAAGTTAGCGAGAGCCGCACAACTCACTTCGCATGTAACCCCTGATAGTAAACCGACGTTTTCGACTCCATTTTGTGCTTCATTTAATGAGGTGTATGCTCGATATATTTTCCAGTTTTGGCTATTCGCGCTGGTAGGCAAACTGGCGCCGCCACCGGCACTCTGGATATAATATTTATTCGGTCTCAAGCGAGCATATATGAAAGCTATGTTGTCATAGTCGCCATCGTTGTCTGCATCATATTGAATCACATCTCCGGAACCTACATTTAAAGGCAGGTCACTATCAAAAGTCGCTGTCGAATTTAAAATAGATATAGTGTTCGCTCCACCGGAAGCCAGCGCGCCAATATTAAGCGGGCCAACCGACCGGTAAATATTAACGGGTCCCCCATCGTTATCGGCTATTTTTATTGTATGAGAACTGGTTCCCAAAATATTATGCTCACTTGAACTCAGCGTGAAGATTAATTCTTCTAAATTTTCTGCAGCCACATCATCGACTAATTGAATCGAAATCGAAACCGCTGCATGTCCTGTAGGAATAATAATAGGACTTGGGGTATTTATCGAATAATCAAAAGTAGCTCGAGCCGATCCCTGCGCTGAAAAGGCGATAAGGGTAGGAACATCCCGAATTGAGGACAGAACTACCTGAATATTAACCAAACCGTCGCCTTCTGAGACGACTTGAGATACAACTGAAAAACTGATATCAGGATCTATAGGAACTGGTGTATCAGGATGAGATGGTATACCTACCGACGCTCCCGCATTTTCATCTAAACTGTACATGCGAGTTCTTAAAAAGCAACCAGTTAAACAAATTAACAAAATCGAGTAAAAAGCAGCACTCAAGAAGTATTTCATCTACATACGTTTCGGTATACTATAAAAAAATTGAACAAAATAAATTTCTTTTTGTGTCCAAAATTTAAAATTTCATTGTGGTTAATATAACTTATAACAATACTTTCATTAACTCTGTCCTCAGTTTCAAGAGACTGACCATTGATAAATCTTCTAAACTTGGCGATACTCATAGAATGAATGAAAGCAAAATTTTAATCTGCTCTGGTTTCGTATGTTTAATTCTATTCGCCTGCACAAAAAGGACCGCCTCATCGAACGACTCGGCTGCGGCAGTTCCTGCTCCCGTCACGCCGGGGAAAGAAACTGTTTTACAGAAAAATGATCGCTTATTAGGTATACATCCATCAGAACCACAAACTGGCTTTGTAAAAGCCTTTCAAGTCGCACAAACAGTGGGGTTTGACTATTATAATCTGCACTTGATATGGGGTAAAGGTTCTTTTGTCGGTACTCTACCTGTGCCTCCGATGGAAACTAATTCTCACATGGGTTGTTTAGGAGCATCGACTTATAATTTTGGGCTGGCTAACTCGGCACACGGTTTTTATTCGGCTTACAATAAAAAATTAATGATCACTATCGGAACTATCGATACGAATAATAAATTTGTTCCCGAATGCCTAACTGGTGTGGCTTTTGACGACGCTACATTCATGATCCAAATGTTCAAATATATGCTAGACGGACTTTTTTCAGAACTTAATTCTGGCATCCCTCAAAAGTTAGTATTATTAAATATTGGAAATGAAATCGACGCCTACTCGGAACTATCGACATGCCCTTCCGCAGGCTGGACTCGTTATAAAACAT